>Ga0187851_10000196_pt1 | contig 64223 bp, 54 predicted proteins | sample June2016WEW_6_10_FD_132997 | JGI IMG/M metagenome (GOLD analysis project Ga0187851, IMG submission 132997) | Peatland microbial communities from SPRUCE experiment site at the Marcell Experimental Forest, Minnesota, USA - June2016WEW_6_10 | ecosystem: Environmental > Terrestrial > Soil >... | reverse complement strand
TTGCTTGCTGGCGTCCTAACGACGGAACGAGGTAATAGAGCACCTCAAAACATAGGACCGTCTCGAAGAATCCATTGCGCAACGGCGGTTTTGCCGCATCCGCACAGACTATCAGGAGATTGTCCAGGCCCCGCTGACGGACCTCCGCCGCGAGACGTTTGAGCGACGCGAGATTGCTATCCATCGCAACCACGGATATGAATTTATTTTCAGCGGCCCACAACGACAGGCGCCCATCTCCGCAGCCGAAATCCAGGACCGGTTTGGATGAAGCAAGCGTCAAACTTTGCAGAAATTTGCAGTACGCGCGCGTGGTGACGTGTATCAGAGGGTTGCTTTCAAATGTTGTCCCCACAAAATGAGAACCACCACACGTGTCGTAAAAACTCGAGGTGGAATTATCATGTGGGGCAGCCTTGTCCATCCGGACGACGCCCTCGTCGATCGCGTAGCGGGCTGCGCAGTGAGCGCATACGAGCGCGTCCGGGGTGATGCAGAGCTCGAATTCTATGCTGTCGCAACCCGGGCATTTCAGACCGGCAGTGCCATACTTTGACTTTGAGTTCACGATTCACACAGCTTGTGGTTATTCGGAACCGGAACCGACCGCTTCAGCGATGGACCGCTCATTCTTCGAGGCGAAATCGTACACCGGTAGATGGCCGATGTGCCGAAGCCTGGTCTCGAAGTCTTCGAACGTCAGGCGTCCGTTGGCATCGTGATATTCGCGAAACACAGGGCGGCGGTACGCCTGGGTGCAGGTTAGCGCGGGAAGAGATCCTCGCACGTCGTCCCTCACGAAAAATACGTTGTTGCCCGCTCCGTTGGACGCAACCAGCGAGTAGCCCTTGGATTGAGCAAGGGAGTTCAGCGCAGCGATCGATGCGCCGTAGTAAATTTTGGAGAAGTGGGCGCTATCCCTGACGAAAGCGGGGTCGTAGGGCGTCGACACCTGCGCTCGAGAACCGAAGTGACTGTTGTATTCGCAAATGACCACCCTCGGCGAAATGCAATCGATCGCTTTCCAAACCCAGTAATCGTTGCCGTCGATGTCGACGGAGAGCAAGCCAATGTCCCCCGAGATTCCCGCCGTCGTCAGCAGGATGTTTATGTTTTCGGCCGTTATGAAAGCTCGCTCGGCCTTCAGATTGGTCGCCCAATAGATCGTATCCTCCTTTTTGATGAAATCGATGTTGCTTTCGCTGCCGTCGATCACCAGGCCAGCCCATTGATTGTTGGTCAGCAAAAACCGCGTATTCGATTCTTGATAATTCTCGACACCGAATTCAACGAACAGCTTGCGTTCGATGGGAACGTTGCGAATCAGGTATTGAATGATTCCGTCCTCGCCCCACTGGGAGAAGACCCTGAATTCCCGATCCTCCGCAGTCGTGCCCGGCGCTGCGCATTGCCGCATTTCTATGCGGCCGACCGCCTCTTGAAGCTTGGTGATCCGGGTTGGCAGTTCGAGGTACCGTCTCAGCACTCTCCTGAAGCGTCGAATGAACAAGATCTACGCTTCCCGGCGGGAAATGGGGCGGGCGGGAATTCCTCCGACCACCGTATGATCCGCGACGCTTTTCGTGACGACCGCGTTGGCCGCCACGACGGCGTTGCGGCCGATCGTCACACCCGGGAGTATCGCTGCGCCGATCCCTATCCAGCAACCATCCTTCAGCGTGACGTCGCCGACAAAACGATCGCCCTGGCGCTTGATGGGTACATTGGGGGAATCGAAATTATGGTCCGCATCGCTGATGAAGACGCGATCGCCGATCAGCACGTCCTCGCCGATCTGCACGCACCGCCACGCGTTGATTTGCACGAACCTGCCGATGTATACACCGTTCCCTATGATCAGCGTCGATTCGCCCGAACGGCGATCATCCTTTGCATTGAGCCAGGCGTGCTCCCCGAGTATCACGTCGGAACCGATCTCGATCAACTGGGGCGCCACGAGTTTTGCATGGCGGCCAATTACCGTGTTGGCGCCGCAACGGGCAAACGCACCACGCGACCCCCATGAGTAGCACCGGCTGAGCGTCTTGTCCACGAGCTGGATTGCGCGGTACCCAAGCCTCATTCCGTTGCAGCCCGAGGGAGCCCATTGTCGATCTTGGCCACGTGTGCGTTGATTATAGGGGGCATTGGATGCATACGCCGTATTCTATATACTTTGCTGGATAAAGAGACGATCACTGGCAAGTGCGATCGGCGTAATATATGAAATGGACTTCGGGGTCGTCTTGGGCAAGGAGCTGCGCCTTCGAGGTTATCGTGCGCGCGGCGTTGTTATAATGCTCCCATCGATCTTGCGGGAGCATTCGTGAGCAACTCCACCTTCATCATCGCCGAAGCGGGCGTCAACCATAACGGCTCGCTCGATACGGCGCTGCGGTTGATCGACGCGGCTCGCGCAGCGGGTGCCGACGCGGTCAAGTTTCAGACCTTCAAATCCGAATCGGTCATCAGCCGCCAGGCGCTCAAGGCGGACTATCAGGTCGCCACGACCGGTCGCGGCGAAAGCCAACTGGAGATGGTGCGCAAGCTCGAGCTCGATGTCGCGGCACATCTGCGTCTCAATGAGCATTGCAAATCGAGCGGAATAAGATTTCTCTCGACGCCGTTCGATGAGGACAGCGTGGACCTGCTGGTGGACCGGCTCGACGTTCCTCTGCTCAAGGTCCCGTCGGGTGAGATCACCAACGGCCCGCTGTTGCTGAAGATTGCCCGTACCCGCAAGCCCGCCATTTTATCGACCGGCATGAGCGATCTGGGGGACGTCGAGACGGCGCTCGGCGTTCTGGCCTTCGGGTATTTGAATTCGGACAAAGGACCGGGGATCGATGCCTTCTCAGAGGCCTACCGCTCACGTGAGGGGCAGACGGCCCTCGCGAAGAACGTGACGCTTTTGCACTGCACTACGGAATATCCCGCGCCGTTCGAAGACGTTCATTTGCGAGTCATGGACACCCTGCGCACCGCATTCGGCCTGCCGGTCGGATATTCGGACCATACGCCGGGAATCGAGGTGCCGGTCGCGGCAGTCGCCCGCGGGGCCGTCATCATCGAGAAGCACTTTACGCTGGACTGCCGGCAGGAGGGGCCCGACCACCGAGCCTCGCTGGAGCCGGCGATGCTGAAGGCGATGGTGCAAGCGATTCGCCACACTGAATCGTCCCTCGGCGGCCATATCAAGTCCGTTACTCCCTCGGAGGCCAAGAATCGGCCGATCGCTCGGAAGAGCCTCGTGGCCGCGCGCGACATCGCGCGCGGAGAAATCTTCACGCCACAGAATCTCACCGCCAAGCGGCCGGGCACCGGTGTGAGCCCGATGAACTTCTGGCGGTATCTGGGCGAACAGTCGCGGCGCGACTATCGGGCCGATGACTTGATCGACCGGCATGAGAATTGACGCCGCTGCCGCCGCCATTTTGCATGCCCGGCTTCCACCTTCGATGCGGCTGCCAACGCTGAGTCCTGCCTATGTCGAGGCCGACGCCGTCCGTTCCCCCGACATACAGCCCATCTACTGGAGTTATGAGGAAGGGGATGCGTTTTGGTATCACGGGTTTCATTTGATGCCCTTGCCCGAGGTGGCCGGTTTCGACATCCAGTCTCCCTACGGCTATGGCGGCCCCCTCTCCAATTCGACCGATCCCGACTTCCTCGAGCGTGCTTGGGCGGCCTATGTGGACACAGCGCGATCTCAAGGCATTGCCGCCGAGTTCATTCGTTTTCATCCTCTGGCGCAGAACACACGCTTCTACGGCGGCCAGATAGAGGAGGACCGACCGACCGTTTGGGTCGACTTGACGGTCCGCGACATGCTCGGTTCCTACCAGACTCGTACACGAACTGCGGTGCGTAAAGCGCAAAAGGCAGGCATTCGCTTCCACTGGGCCGAAAGCCAAGAAATTGTCGGCCGCTTCGCCAACTTCTACCGCGAAGGCATGGCGGCCATCTCTGCCTCGCAGTTTTATTTCTTCGATGACCTGTATTTCACGAGCATCGCAAGCATGCCGGGCGCCCGGCTGGCAGTCTGCTCTCGGGACGATGAATGGTTGGCGGCGGCCCTATTCCTGCACGACGGCACTTGCGTCGAATACCACCTGGCGGCGAGCAGCGAAGCTGGCAAACGATTGAGCGCCACCAATCTTCTGCTGCACGAAGTCGCGCTGTGTTCGCAGCGTGAGGGGTTCCTGCGCCTCTACCTCGGCGGGGGAACCGATCAACGGCCCGACAATCGGCTGTTATTTTTCAAATCCGGATTTTCGCCGCTCCGGGCGCCGTTCAGTGTGGGTACGTTCCTGCATGACCCGGCCCTCTATGACGAATTGCGGCAGCGCTGGGCCGATCTTTATGCCCGCAGTCCCGACAAGGTCATGTTTTACAGATCGTGGAATTGAACCCTGCCTATTTTCCAACTCATGTCTTACGGGAGAAACTCTCTCTCCTGTGCAGTATCAGCGCCACGGCGATGCCGAGAAGCGCGCCAAACAGCAAACCCAGAGCGACGAACAAGATCTTGTTGGGCTTCACGGGATTGTCCGCATCCGGGGCGATCGCTTTGTTGATGACCCGCAGCGCGTATTCCTGGGTTACATGCGCGAGCATTTGCTGCTTGATCTGACTCTCCATCAACCGGCTGATCGCCTCGCGCGTGCTCACGTCGGCCACCGTCCCGTATTCTTTCTGCAGATAGCCTACCGAAGCGTCCGCATCCACGACCGCCCGCCGGCGCATTTCCTCGTTCAACAGTTGAACCAGCTCGTTGGTCCAATCCGCGGCCTTCGCCCGATCCTTCCAATCCACGGTGAGCGTGATCAAACCAGTCTTGGCATCGCGCTCCATCTTCCTCAACTTGTCGAACACGCGATACCCGCGCGCAATGGTCGGCACCTTTTTGATGCCCGCTTTCCAGGTCCCGGTGTGGGCATCCCACAAGGCAGGAAACAATTCCGGCATCAAATTATTTTGTTCGATAAACGTATCGGTGAGCTGCTCCGATTTCAGAACCGCCAGCGCCTCATCGGTCGCTGAATCACTATTCCCCAACCCGATTCCCGCGAGCGCCGCAAACCCCTCGACCGATCCCATCGCTCCGCCCATATCTCCCATGCCGTTCTTATCCGTGTGCGCCGGCGCGAGAATGGCCGTGCCCCGGTAAATGGGCGTCATCCAGAACGCCAATCCAGCCATGGCGCCCACAGTCAACAGAGTGATCAAGATGATCAACCACAGGCGCTTGCGAAGTCCCGCCAGCAAATCATCGATCTTTGCCTCTTCCACGTCCACATAAACGCTTGCCCGATTCACGTCGCTCATTTACCCGCCTCACGCATGTCCACGATCGCTTCAGCCAGTTGAAAGTCCCATTCCGAATCGATGTCGATACTGTCGGCCGACCCCTCCATGATCAACGGAACCATATCGGCGCTGAACGCGCGCGTGCGGCGCAGCGTACCAGGGGCGGTCAGATAGAATGCGCCATTGATGACGTATGCGGCCGGCAGATCTTGAGACCTGAGCTGGGGCCGGTCGCCGTCTATGTAGGGAATCAAGCTCCCGTCGACCATTCTGAAACACCAGAGCGGATGCGACTTGGCCGGCGACATGCCGACCACCGATCGACCCCGGTTGGCGCGAAACAGGTCGATGCCCGCTCGCAGCAACTCACGGCTTCGGAATGGCGAGGTGGGTTGCAGAAGCAATATTCCATCGATCGGTCCCTTCTCCTGTTCATACCAGTCGAGCGCATGCAAGCACGCATCCACGGACGTGGCGGTATCAGTGGCCAATTCCGCGGGGCGCAGCCAAGGCACCATGGCACCGGCCGATTTGGCAATGCCTGCGATCTCGGCGTCGTCGGTCGAGACCAGGATATCGCAGATCTCAGCGACACCTTTGCCCGCCTCGATGCTCCAGACGACGAGCGGCTTGGATCCGAGCCGGCGGACATTCTTTCCGGGAACTCGTTTGGATCCGCCGCGTGCAAGGATCAGCGCGAGAATTCTCAACTTGGTCCACCAGGAAGGATCGACTGGGCGGAGGTGTAATCGTCCGGCCGGCCGACGTCGAGCCAGGGCTCATGCATCGGATACACGATGGTGCGCAGCGAGCGTTTTTGGAGCCGCCCAAAGAGCGTCGGCATGTCGCATGCGCCTCCACCGCTCAACGATTCCAAGGCGATCGGATCCAGAACGTAAATCCCGGCATTGATGTGGCTACGGGATATCGGCTTCTCCTCAAAGCTCACGATGTCCACTCCCTGAGTGTGCACCACGCCGAAAGGGTGCTGCCATTCGTGCACGCGTACCGCCATCGTACCCGCCGCGCCATGCCGGATATGGAAGTTCAACAACTCAGCGTAGCGCACGTCGGTGAGCACATCGCCGTTCGAGACGACGATGGGCGCATCGGGCCGCGGCCGCAGAAGGTTCAAGGCCCCTGCCGTTCCCAAAGGCGAGTCCTCGCGCAGGTAGTCGATGTCGACCTGCCAGCGGCTGCCGTCGCCGAAGTATTCCTCGATCATATGGCCCAGATAGTGCGTCGCGAATACGAAATGCTGAAAGCCCTCGCCTTTAGCGCGTTCCACGATGTGCTCGAGCATGGGTTTTCCGGCTACGGGCAGCAACGGCTTGGGGCAATTTTCCGTGTGAGGGCGCAGGCGACTTCCCCGGCCGCCGACCATGATCACCATCAGGTTCGGCAACCGCTGCGGAATCAGCAGCGCATCCCACGAGTGCAGCCCAACGATCACGCGGTTGGCGTCGACGATCGGCAGCTGACGGATCTTGTTCGCCTTCATGAGCTGCAGCACGATGTCGCGGCCCAACTGAGGGGGGGCGACCAGCGGGTTGCGCTGAATGATCGAATCGATCGGGCTGGTGAGGTCGAGGCCGCGCAACAATCCGCGACGAATGTCGCCATCGGTCAGCGTCCCGAGGAGCGAGCCGTCGGGCGAGGCGACCAGCGCGATCTGCAGAGAGGAGTCATTGAGATTGCGGATCGCCTCCTGCAGGCTCGATTCGGCTGAGATCAGCGCCTTGCGCCACGCCGCGATGGATTCCGGCGAATTCATTGCAGCTGTCCGTTAATTGCCAACGGATCTTCGGTTTTGAGCCGCAACGCCTCGAAGTCGGTATTGATGAGCAATTCATAGGCTCGCTCGGTGCTTTTGCCGTCACCATAAGGGTTGATCATCCCGTGGACCCGTTCCAGAAAAACCGGATCTCGCGATTTCTCGATTGCTTGCCTGATCGCGGCCCGGTCGGTATCCGCGGCCAGCACGTTGAATCCGGCATGGCGGCCACGCTGACGCGCCCCGACACTGATGGCAGGTATGGGTATGGAAGCCGCTTCCACGATTCCGGAGGACGAGTTGCCGATGATCATGCTCGCGCCCTTGTACAGCGAAATGAAGTCCGTGCGATCCAAGTTTTTGTAGAAGTAGAATCGTTTCTCTTCCTTGAATTCCTCGAACGAGGCGATGATTTCCTTGTTCGAGGGATCGATATTCGGATAGCCGACGCAGGCCCCGAGGCCGGCCGCTTTGATTTCCCGCAACATGCCTCTGCAGACTTCCGCCGCTGTCTCGCGCTCGCTGGGCTCCGGATGGAACAGCACCAGGGCGTAGTCGCCCATTGCAGACGGCAGCCCGATTCGATCCTTCAGCTCATCGCGCGTGAACGGCTTTTGGGCGACGAAATTATCCAGCGCCATGCTGCCGATGACGCTGATCCGCGAGGCGGGCTCGCCGATCGCCATGAGCCGAGAGCGGTGCTCCTCGATGGGAACCACGTGATAGGTCGATAACTTGGACGTGGCATGGCGGATGGCGTTGTCCACGTGCCCGGTATTGATCTGATCGCCCCCATAGAAATGCACGGTTGGGATCTCGAGATAGGCGCCGATCGTCGCGCCCATCCAGACCTCCTCGCGGTCTCCGGCATAGATGATGAGGTCCGGGCTCCACTGCGCGACCGTGTCCACCGCGGACTGCAGCATGATGCTCGCCGACTTGAGCCTCGACGACGTGGTGTCGGCGTCGATCAAACTCTCGATCGAGGCGAGGATCGGGATTGCATCCGCGCGAATGAGGCGTACCGAATAGCCATAAGTTTTGGACAAGTGGGCCCCGCCGACCAGAAGCTTGAAATCCAAATCCGGGTCGCCCGCGAGGCGGCGGTACAACATGCTCATCAAGTCGTAATCGGATCGGATCCCCGTGATGCCGAGTATCTTCACTTCTCGTCCTCCATGAGGCTGGACGGACGGGCCGCTTTGCGATTGCGGACGGGGGGAAGCTGCGTGTGCGATGGGCAATCCGTGAGTACGCGCATTCCCATGCCTATCACGCAGTGCTCGCCGATGCGTGCGCCTTGACGTACCGAGACCTTGCTGCCGACGAAGGTTCCCTCGCCGATTTGAACGCTGCTGTTGATGGCGACGCCGGTCGCGATGTGACAGTGATCGGCAACGGTGGAATCATGCTCCACCAGCGCCATGGAATTGATGATGCAGTTCTTTCCCACCTTCGCCCCGGCATTGACCATCGCACCGTGCATCACGATCGTGCCCGACCCGACTTCGGCATGGCGCGACACGTGCGCGAGAGGCGATATCACCGTGGGCAGCGCGCACCAGTAACTGCGCAAGAGATTGAACAGGTGAATTCTCGGCATGGGCGTCTTGATCTGGCCGACGGTGACCAGTGCGTAAACGTAGCTTTGCAGCAGAACCGGCAGATCGGTATCGGTGCCGAGCACCGGATACCCAAGCACACTCGATCCAATCTGATCCGGCGTACCCACGAGGCCCGCGACCTCGAAGCTCCCGTCCTGCTCGATGACATCGATGCAGGATCTCGCATGACCGCCGGCACCCACGAGCAAGAGGGGCACGCCGCTCAAGGCGCATCCGGCCGAGCGAGGCTTGGACTGCTCGGCAGATTGATCAACCGCCGCTCCACGGATTCCGCCACCGGCAACGGCATCTTCGGGCAGTTCAGGAAAGGCGGCAGGCGCGGCATCAGCGTCCACGCGGGACGGGTCATCAGGCCCGCATCGTTGGTGGCGGCCAGCACGTCATCTCGTTGAGAGGCGCAGTTCTCACTCAGCAGGATTCCCTGGAGCCAGAAGTTGCTCTTACGGCGGCTCGAGGACTCCCCGACCAAACGCACCTCGGGGATCTGCGCGAACGCCGCTTGGTAGCGTTCGTACAGTCGCCGCTTCGACTCGATAAAACCGGGTAGTTGCTCGAGTTGCGCGCACCCCAGGGCTGCGTTGATGTTCGGCATACGATAATTGAAGCCAATCTGGTCGTGAAAATACTCCCAACGGTGGGGTATCTTGGCGGTGGTCGTCAAGTGCTTGGCCCATTTCGCGAGAGCGGCGTCATCGGTGATCAGTGCGCCGCCTCCCCCGGTGGTCACCGTCTTGTTGCCGTTGAAGCTGAGCGTGCCGATCGCCCCGAACGTTCCCGTGTGCCGCCCGTCGACGTAGCTGCCGAGCGACTCCGCCGCGTCTTCGATCACGCTCAGAGGGTAGTCCCGCGCGACCGCGAGCAAGCCCTCGATGTCGAGCGGGTGCCCAAACGCATGCATCGGCACCACGGCCTTGATGATCCGCCCCGTGCTGCGGTTGATGCATGCCCCGCCCGACACCTCGGCCACGCTTCCCAGGTAGTCGCGGAGCGCCGCGGCATCCATTCCGAGCGTGGACTCCTCGCAATCGACGAAATGCGGGATGGCGCCGCAATAGCTCACGGCATTTGCGGTCGCCACGAAGGTGAGCGCCGGAACCAGCACTTCATGGCCCTGCCCGACTCCCAACATGCGCAGGGCCACATGCAGCGCAGCCGTTCCGTTGACGACGGCCACAGCGTATTTCGCACCGGTAAAGCGCGCCAGATCAGCCTCGAAGCGATCGACGAATTTGCCGACCGACGACACGAAGGTGGAGTCGAGGCATTCCTTCACGTAGAGCCACTCATTGCCTCCGAAGGACGGCTCGTGCAAAACCGCGGGCCCGGGGCCGACGACCGCTCGAACGGCATCGACGATTTGGCCCGGCAATGACGCTTGCAGGTTCGCGATCACAGGTTGTAGACATCCGAACGGTAGAATTTCAGATGCTTGGGCTCGAGAAACCAAGCGGCCGTTTCCTTCAGACCGCGGCGAAATCCGTCGAGACCGGCATACTGCGGCCGCCAGTTCAACATGCGCCACGCTTTCTCGTTCGATGCCCAGAGACGCTCCACCTCGCTTGCGACGGGCCGCAGCCTCTGCTCATCGGTCAGAATCTCGATGTCGGCACCCATCACTTCCGCGATTGCTCGAGCGGTGTCGCCGACGGAGATTTCGAAGTTGCTGCCCACGTTGATGACTTCGCCGATGGCGGCGCCGCCATTCAGCGCGGCGAGGAACGCCGCTACGGTATCGGAGACGAAATTGAAGTCGCGGGTCGGGTGCACCGCGCCGAGCTTGATTTGGCGCGCGCCGCCGGCGATTTGCGTGATGATGGTCGGGATCACCGCACGCGCCGATTGGCGCGGACCGTAGGTATTGAACGGCCGCACGACGATGACCGGCGTCCCGAATGACGCATGGAACGACAACGCCATCTGATCCGCTCCGATCTTTGAGGCCGAGTAAGGCGACTGGCCTTGCAGGGGATGCTCCTCCGTAATCGGAACGAAGCGTGCCGTACCGTAGACCTCGCTGGTCGACGTATGGATGACCCTGGCAACGCCCAGGTCGCGCGCCGCCTGCAGGACGTTGAGCGTTCCCTTGATGTTGGTATCGACGTAAGTGTCCGGGGAGTGATACGAATAGGGAATGCCGATGAGTGCCGCCAAATGCAGCACCGCGTCGCAATTCCTCATGGCGGTGCGCACCCCGTTCGGATCTCGAACGTCGCCCGCAAACACCTCGAATCGGCCGCGCACATCCGCGCCGCAATGGTCCAGCCAGCCCCAGGAATTGAACGAGTTGTAAAGCACGAAGGCTCGGACGTTGTGCCCGGCGCGCACCAGCGCTTCCGTCAAATGCGACCCGATAAACCCGTCAGCCCCGGTGACCAATATCTTATTCAAACAACTGTCCTCGCCATTTTTCGGAAGCTCGGGCTCGACTCGAGCAGCTCGTCATACGTACCCTGCGACACGACCCGGCCATGGTCGATTTCCACGATAACATCGCATCGACGCACGGTCGTCAGTCGGTGTGCAATAAGTAAAATGGTCAGTTCCCGATCCAATCCGCCGATGGCATCCATCACCGACTGCTCGGTGGCATTATCAAGAGCGCTGGTCGCCTCGTCGAAGACCAGCACGCTCGCCCGTTTATACAAGGCACGCGCAATCCCGATACGTTGACGCTGGCCGCCGGATAACCGGACGCCGCGCTCGCCCACTTTGGCCCCGTACCCTTCCGGGCGAGTCTCGATGAACTCGGCTATCTGCGCCTGACAGGCGGCCGTCCGGACGCGAGCCATGTCGATCGCGCTCGGGATCACTCCAAACGCGATATTTTCGGCCAAGGAGGCATCAGCCAGGAAAATATTCTGCGGCACGTGGGCGATTGAGCGTTGCCACGCCCTTACCCTGCCTCCGATCACCGGCTCACCGTCGACCATCAGCTCACCGGTGGTGGGGGGGAGGAGACCCATCAGTACATCCAGCGCCGTCGTCTTGCCGCTTCCCGTAGTCCCAACCAACCCCATGCGGATGCCCTTGCGAATCGTCAGGTCGAGATCGTCCAAAACCAAGGGTCCACTGCTCGTATATCGAAACGATACGGATTTGAACCGGACATGATCCGAAAACGGAAGCGGTGATGGCATCGGTAGCGATGCTTCAGAGGGCAGTGGCTGCTCCAGTAGCTCGAGCGTCTTGCGCAAGGAAGATTGGCTGCCGACGATGAAGGCCCAGGAGCTATAAGCCTGTTGCAGCACCGGCAGCAATCGCTGAGCTCCCAACGCCAGCGCTCCGAGCACGGGCAACGCCGCTCCCACCCCTCCGGCGGAGCGGCTGATGCCGTACGCCAGCGCAGAGATGAGCAGCATTCCCAGCGCCTCCATTGCAAAACGCGGGCTGGCGCTCGCGAATATGGTATCGCCTTGAGCGCGGCGCAAAGCGCGATCGGCCTGGTCGTAGATCTCGCAGTAGACGGGCTGAGTGCCATCGAGCAGCACGTCTCGAATGCCGCCGAGTCCCTCCTGTAGCGCCTTCACCACTTGGGTGTGCTCGTGGGCGATGCGCTCACTATTTCGCCGCAGCCGTCTGCGCCCCAAAACGGTGATCACGGTGTATCCACCGCCGAATCCTAGCATCGCAAGTCCGGCAACCACCGGATCGATCACGATCAGAGCGCTCATGATGAACACGAGCAACACGCTGGAGCTCACCAGCAGCAGCAGCTGAACCAAGACGTTGACGGTTTCTGCAACCTTGCCGGTGATACCGCTGATCAGCTCGCTGCTGTTGCGGCCTATTTGGACTTGATAAGCCTGATACAGGGTGCGCCGATACACCTCTGCGCTGAAATCGGCGCCGGTCGCGAAAGCCACACGCGTGTTCACCCAAAGCGAAGTCATTCTCAGGGCGCCGGCAACGATGGCGGTGAGCGCAAACGCGGATGCGAGCACGAGCACCAGCTGATCGGTCGTGGTGATGCCGATCCAGCGGATCGGGGCTGCGAAATGCGTCGAATGCATGACCCGTTCAGGATCGGTCAGTACCCCCAAGAACGGCAAAACCGCGCCCAAACTCACCACCTCCGCAAGCGCGCTGAGTACGACGAGGATCAGCAGGATGGTGAATTGTCTTTTGCGGCGCGCGCTCAGTCGGTGCCAGAGGCGCACCAGCATGCTCCAAAGGCCGCTGTCCGCGGCCCCGCTGCTGTTTGGTTGCTTGTCGATTCTTACCTGCGCTTACGGTACGCCAGCGTCCGCAGCGGCAAACAACGCCGCCATGGGCCGGAACAGGCTCCGTTAAAGGTATGTGTGAATTAAAATGTACCCTATAGCCAAGTTGTAGATGATCGTGGTGATGGCCTGAACCAACGGAAGCGTTGGGACCTTCTGAGTGTCGAGCGGCACCACGATGGTGTCACCCGGATGGATCTCCAGATTTTGAGAGCGTCGGAACCACCCGGAGCGCTGGCCCGAGACCACATCACCGTTCGCGCGAACTATGTAGATGCGCTTTCTGTCCGCATGCTGCGTGGTCCCGCCGCTTTTCCCAATGTAGTCATCGCGGGTCAGTCCCGACTGGTATACGTGCGATGTGGGACTCTGCACCTCGCCCAAAATCGTGACGTCCTGCGCCCTCCTCGGGACGATGAGCTTGTCGCCGCCCTTGATCACTACGTCATAGATGCTGCCCGAGGGGTTCTTATAGGCGCCCTCGGCATTGATGACCAGACGCCCCACGGGCTTCGTGTCGTGCAGCTGAGAGAGCAGCTGCTGCCCGATCAACAACCCCTGACTGGCGGCAGCGGCCCCCCCGCCGTTCGACACAGTCGCGCTGCCTGCGACCACCTCCAACGACAGGGCGGCCAGATCGCTCTGCAGGCGATTCGCCAAAAGGTCGAGCTGGTCCTTCTCCCGCTTCTTGAGGTCCTCGCGGATGAACACGGCGCCCTCGGGGAAGGCCGCTTCGTCGAAGCCTCCGGCCCGCACCAAGATCGAGTGCAGCGTCTCCCCCTGATGAATCGGATACTTGCCCGGAAACCGAACCTCGCCCGCGACCTCGATGACGCCGGGCTCCATCCACATGGGAATCGGCTTGATGACCAGCGTGTCGTAGGGGCGCAAATCGAAATCGGCCTTCGGGTCGCCGCGCCGGATGGCCGCCAGGTCCACCTTGATGAATTCCGTGCGGCGAACATCGCCATTCACCACTGCGTAGCGGGTCAACTCCGCATCGCCCCGATAGGCCGCATCCTCGAGGCTCCCGCCGGCGCGGATCAGATCACTGACGCGCATCTTCGACTCGAGCGGATACTTGCCGGGGGCCTTCACCCGTCCGTCGATGTTGACGATCTGTTCCGGCTTGTCGGGCGTTGCCTGCAATTCCAAGTCGCGGACGATCGGCGCGAGAACTCGGGCGCGGCTCGCGGACAAATTGAACACGGTAATTTCATCGCGCGGACGCAGCTCCGGATCCGCAGCGGAGTGCGGCGCGGCCAGCGCGCGGGTCAAATCGGCCGAAATCACCTCGGTCTTGAGCTCGGGCCGCGAAACGCGACGGATCATGACGTAGTGAAGATCCGCCTCCGGACGCACTTCGTCGTAGCCACGCAGGACATCGGTGAGCCGCAGGCCCGGTTGATAGGCAAACGCGCCGGGCCTGAATACATATCCCGACAGCTTGACCGAATTTTCCAGCGTCGGCCTGATGGCCGGAATCCGCAATTTGTCGCCGTTGTCGACCGGAGTGGAACGGCCAGCCGCGGCAGTCAAATCGATGTTGTGCATCTGCCGCAGCCGCGAGGGCAGAATGCGCTCCAACTGACCAAGACTCGCATCGGCATCCGGCAACATGCCGCCGGCAAGATTGATGGCTTGCTCCGCGGTCTTCTCATTCTTCAATTCATAGATGGCCGGACGCCGAACCGCCCCGTAGACCGCGACGGTGTCGCCGATGGGCGGGATGAATATGACGTCGCCCGGCAGCAGCTGCCGGTCGCCACTCGTATCCCCATGCAGCAGGAGCTGGTACAGATCGAGCGTCGACACGAGGCGGCCATCGCGCTTGAGTTGAATGTTGCGCAGCGACCCGATCTTCTTGACGCCGCCGCTGACGAACAGGGCGTTGGTCATGGTGGACAAGCCGCTCACCGTGTATGAGCCGGGCTTCTCAGCCTCTCCCAACACGAACACCCGGATCGATCGCAGACTCCCGATGGTGACGCTGACCCGGCTGCCGATGAGCTGTTTCGAGACGTGCTCCTCGATGGCGCTGCGCGCGGCATCGAACGTCATCCCACTTACCATGATGGGTCCGATCTTCGGGAAGTTGACGCGACCGTCGCGCTCTACGGTGAGCTCGTAGGATTTAGGCTCGTTGCCGTACAACTGAATGATCAGGGTATCGCCGGGACCCACGATGTAGTCGACGGGCACCTGGATATCGGACACGGGCGCAAACGTGCTCGGGACACCTTCGAACAAATCGTAGCCGAAGGGCTTGAGCCCCTCGTCCTCGGCGGGCTCCAAGCGCAACAGCGTCATGCGCACGAAGAAGTCCCCCAAATCGGGGTCGGCGCCGAGCCTTTTCGTCGCTTCGGACGCCGTCAGCCCTGCGAGCGGCATCGCCGGCAACCCCGGCACTTCCAACACGCCGAACCGGTTGAGCTTGTACGGGTTGCCGTCCGTGATTCTTCGCTCGAACTTCCTGGCATCGTCCTTTTCTTCGTCGGTCTTCGGTCGGTCGGTCGGCAACGGGCAGCGGGTCAAATCGAACCAATTGTTGTTTGCGTTGGCCGCATTGACTTGATTCGACCCGCTGATGCCGCCGATGCCGTTGATGCCGTTGATGCCGTTGATGCCATTGCTGCCGTTTATTCCCTGGATCGCCCCAGTGCTGGCCGCCGTCGCGGCAGCACTCAGTGCGCTCAGCCCGCCTGATACGCCGGAGCCGCTCTGCGACGGCGCAGTCCCGGCGGGAACGTTGGTCCCGCTTCCGTTGCCCGACAAGTTCTGCAACGCAGTCGGGCCGAGGCTATAGCGATCGCAGACATCATCCACCCGCCTCATCTCGATCATCAGGGAATCGTCGGGGCGCAACTCCGGGTCCTCGTTGAGCTGCCGAAGCGTGCGGCCATCACGCGTTTTGATGTCCTTTTCGGTGATCTCCTTCTGCTCCGGGGCGCGCACCGTTTCCGGCGTGTCGAGCCTTTTGTCCGTTTTCTTGCCGTTCTGAGTGTTGTTGAGAACGTCTTGAAGAGGGTTTTGCTGGCCATTGCCGTTCCCCAGGCTGTCCTTGAGGGATTGGAGCGGATCCGAGTTCGTCTGGGCGGACGCGGTCAATATCGTCGTGAAAACGATGACAAACGCCCAAAAAAAACTATTTCGCATGGGCAACAGACATGGGTTGTACGGACCTCAACTTCGGCATGTTAACTCTACGGTACAGAGAAGCCGGGCATCATAACCGGTGCAGGACCGTTCGAAAACCTTAACGGGGTTGGCCGTAATTCGATTTGAGCCAATCAGCGTAATTGCGGCCCATGAGGGCTTCCCACCAGCCCCGGTTGGCCAGATACCAGTTCAACGTCTCGCGCAGGCCCCCGGCCAGGTCGCGTGCCGGCGCGTAGCCGAGCTCCCGACCGGCCTTGCGGTAGTCGATGGCGTAGCGCCGGTCGTGGCCGGGCCGGTCGCGGACGTGCGTGATCAACCCGCTCGCGTGGCCGCCCTTGGCAACCGGAGAGCCTGCAAAAGCCGACTTAAGCTCCGGTCGGGCCGCGAGGATCCCATCGACGAGCGAGCACAAGGTGCGAACCATCTCGATGTTCGTGGTCTCGCTGTTGCCGCCGATGTTGTAGACCTCACCGGCCCGGCCACGCCGCAACGCCAGGGATATGGCCTCGCAATGGTCGGCTACGTGCAACCAGTCGCGTACCTGCAACCCGTCGCCGTACACCGGCAGCGGCTTGCCCTGCAGAATATTGATGAGCGTGAGCGGGATCAGCTTTTCGGGAAACTGGTACGGGCCGTAATTGTTGGAGCAATTGGTGATCGTCGTCTGCAGTCCGTAGGTCTCGTGATACGCGCGCACCAGGTGATCCGAGGCTGCCTTGCTCGCGGAATAGGGTGAATTCGGGGCATAGGGGGTCGATTCATGGAACGCAGGGTCGCCCGCCCCCAGGGAGCCGTAGACCTCGTCCGTCGACACATGGTGAAAGCGGTGCGCAGGCACGAGTCGCCGGTCGATCCAAAGCGCCTTGGCGGCCTTGAGCAACTCATGCGTCCCCACGATATTGGTGCGGATGAAGTCATCGGGGCCCAAGATCGAGCGGTCGACGTGGGATTCCGCGGCGAAATGCACGATGGTATCGATTGAATATTTCTCGATCAGCTCGCGCACCGCATTTCCATCGCAGATATCGCCGTGCACGAACACATAGCGGGGATCGCGTTCCAAACCGGCGAGACTGTCGGAATTTCCGGCGTAGGTGAGCGCGTCGAGCACCACGACGCGCCCCGCGCCGCCGCGACCGAGCCAATGGCGCACGAAGTTCGCGCCGATGAAGCCCGCGCCGCCCGTGATGCAGACGTTATTGGGTTCGAAGCTCATCCAACATATTCCGCAAGTTGCTGCGCCAATGAAATGCCGGTACCGGATTGATGCGGGCACGGGTCTGGAAGGTGTCCAACACGCTGAACGCGGGGCGCCGGGCACGCGTCGGATAGTCCGCCGTTGCGATCGGCACGATCTCGGTCGCACGGATCAACAGGCCGCGCTCGAGCGCCTCCTCTTGGATAGCGACGGCGAAGTCGTACCAGCTCGCCACGCCGAGATCGGTCCAGTGATAGATGCCCGCGTCGGCGTCCGCATCGATCAAGCCCCAGATGGCCCGCGCCAAGCCCGAAGCCCAGGTGGGCGCACCGATCTGATCGCACACCACCCTGACTTGTTCCCGCTCGCGCATCAATCGCAGCATGGTGAGCACGAAGTTGCGCCCGGCGGAGGCATAGACCCAGGCGGTGCGCAGTACGATGCCAGCGCACGCGCCGTTCAGGAGCTTGTGCTCGCCGCCAAGCTTGGTCATTCCGTAAACTCCCAAAGGGGACGGGGTGTCGCCCGGAAGATACGCACGGCTCGATGTCCCGTCGAACACGAAATCCGTCGACAAGTGAAGCACCCGGCTGCGGGTTTGCGCGGCAGCGTGCGCGAGAACGCCGACCGCGCGGTCGTTGACCTCGGCTGCCCGTACGGGCTCATCCTCGGCAAGATCCACGGCGGTGTAGGCGCCGGCGTTGACCACCCAATCCGGCCTGGTCTCGCTCATAATCCGTCCGACCGCAGACGGATCGGTGATGTCCACGTCCAAACGGGTCGCCGCGATGACTTCGTGGCCCGACGCCGAGGTTCGGGCGACCGCACGACCCACCTGGCCGGCGCCGCCGAAAATCAGCACTTTCATGGGAACTTCTCGATGTCGGAGAAGCTCTTGCCGCGCGCATCCTTGGCCGACAACTCAGGCGCGGCTCCGTCCGGCAGCGGCCATTGGATCTTAAGCGCAGGATCATTCCAGGCGAGCGTGCGCTCATCCGCCGGACTGTAAATGTCGGTGCACTTGTAGAGAAAGTCGGCGCTGGGAGAGGTCACCAGGATGCCGTGCGCGAGGCCGGGAGGCACCCACAGCATGCGATGATTCTCGGCAGAGAGTTCCACGCCCCACCACCCGCCGAAACTCGGCGAGCTCGAGCGCAAGTCGACCACCACGTCGAACACGCTGCCGCTCGACACGCGCACGAGCTTGCCCTGGGTATGCGCTACCTGCAGATGCAGGCCCCTCAACGTCCATTGTTTGGAGCGCGAGTGATTATCCTGAACGAAGACCGCCTCGATTCCGGCTTGCGCAAACCGGTCGGCCCGCCAGCTTTCCATGAAGAAGCCGCGATCGTCGCCGAACACCTTGGGCTCGATCAGCGACACACCATGGATCGGAGTCTGGAGAAATTTCATCGCCGTCCGATCTTCGCCGCGCATGTCGTCATGCTTGCGCGCCTTCCTTCACGATGCGGATCAGATACTCGCCGTAGCCGCTTTTCGCGAGCGGTTTGGCGAGCTCGAGCAGCCGGTCGGCATCGATGAAACCCTGGCGCCAGGCGATCTCCTCCACGCACGCAACCTTCAGACCCTGTCGCTCCTCGATGATGCGCACGAACAGCCCTGCATCGAGCAGCGAATTATGCGTGCCCGTATCGAGCCATGCCGTGCCGCGACCCAGCCGCTCGACGCGCAGCGCGCCCTCCTTGAGGTAGGCACGGTTCAGATCGGTGATTTCGAGCTCTCCGCGCGGGGAGGGCTTGAGCGATCTCGCCAGCAAGGATGCGCGCGCATCGTAAAAATAGATGCCGGTGACGGCGTAATTCGACGGGGGCCGCTCGGGCTTCTCGAGCAGGTCGGCCACCTTGCCCTGCGCATCGAACTCGACCACGCCGTAACGCTCGGGGTCCTGCACGTAATAGCCGAACACCGTGGCACCCTCGGTGCGCTTCGCCGCAGACAGCAGCAGCTCCGGGAGATTCGCGCCATAAAAGATGTTGTCGCCGAGAATGAGCGCCGAGGGCGCTCCGTCGAGGAAGGGCTCGGCGATGATCAACGCCTGCGCGATGCCGTTGGGCTCCGCCTGGACGGCGTACTCGAACCGAATGCCCCATTGCAGCCCGTCGCCCAACAGGTCGCGGAACGCAGTCTGATCGCGGGGCGTCGTGATGACCAGGAATTCGCGAATGCAGGCCGACATCAACGCCGCCAGCGGGTAGTAGATCATCGGCTTGTCATACACCGGCAGGAGCTGCTTGCTCTGCGAGAGCGTGATCGGGTGAAGCCGCGTGCCGGCCCCTCCGGCCAGGATGATTCCTTTACGTGCCTTTGACAATTCGCTTAACGCCTCACCTTAAGGAGGCGGGATTATAGAGTATCGCCGGTCGTGCCGGACCGCATTTTTGAACCCCATTGAGGCATCGCCCCGGCGGCCGCTCGCAGCGGGTCCGCCGCAGCACGCGTTATGTCAGCGCCGGCGTTCCTTCACGTAATCGATCAGCGCGGCCAACCCCCCCGCTCCCGTGCCCGCCGGCGCCTTGTCGCCCTTGAGCGAAATGCCCGCCGCCATTTTCTTGCCGAGCTCGACCCCGAACTGATCGAACGAATTGATCCCCCACAAAGCGCCCTGCACGAACACGCTGTGCTCGTAGAGCGCCAGGATGCCGCCGAGCGTGTGGGCGGTGGTCTGCGGGTACAAAAGCAGCGAGTTCGGACGGTTGCCCTCGTGCACCCGGTGCGGCTTGAGCCGGGCGATCTCCTCGGGACCCGACCCCGCCTTGCGCATGTCTGCTTCGACCTCCGGCGCCGTGTGGCCGAAGGCGAAGGCCTGCGATTGAGCGAAGCAATTCTGCAGTGCGAGGTCCTGCCCCTCCGTACCGCCCCATGAGCCGCGCAAGGGCGCGATGAAATCCAGTGCGGCGGTCGGCGTGCCCTGATGCAGCATCTGGAAGAACGAATGCTGCGCGTTGGATCCGGGCTCCCCCCAGACGACCGGCGCGGTGGCGAAATCGACCCGCTCGCCGTCGAGCGACACCGACTTGCCGTTGCTCTCCATTTCGAGCTGCTGCAAATACGCCGGCAGGCGCGCGAGCCGCTCGTCGTAGGGCAGCACCGCGAGTGTCGGGAGTTTCAGGAAGGTTCTGTTCCACACGCCGATCAGTCCCATCACGACCGGAAGATTGCGCTCGAGCGGCGTGTTCATGAAGTGCGCGTCGATGGCGCTCGCACCCTTGAGAAAATCCCGGAACTTATCGCTCCCGACGGTGAGTTCGGCGATCAAGCCGACCGCGGACCAGACCGAGTATCGGCCGCCCACCCAATCCCACATGGTGAAGCGATGCGCGGCCGAGATGCCGAACGCGTCCATGGCCGCGCTGTTGGTCGATACGGCGACGAAATGGTGGCCCGGCGCCTTGTCCCCCAACGCCCCCACGATCCACTCGCGCGCTGCGTTCGCATTGGCCTGCGTCTCCTGGGTGACGAAGGTCTTGGAGCACACGATGATCAGCGTCTCGGCGGGATCGATGCTGCGCGTGAGATCGTCGAGCTGGGTGCGATCGACGTTCGAGACGAAATGCGGCGTGATGTCGCCGCTCCATTCGGCGCGCAAGGCGTTGGCTACAAGCAAGGGCCCGAGATCCGAGCCGCCGATCCCGATGTTCACGACGTGCCTGAATTTCTTTCCGGTGATGCCGCGCTTGTCGCCGCGTCGCACGGCCCCGGCAAAATCGGCAAGCTTCTGGCGCGAATCCCGCACTTCCGCCTGGATCGCCGCCGGGCCGGCGAAATCCGAGCGCAGCGCCGTGTGCAGCACCGCGCGGCGTTCCGTGGTATTGATCGCATCGCCGCGGAACATCGCCGCGATGCGCGCCTCGAGGTTCACCGCACGCGCAAGCTCGGTCAACAACGCGAGCGTCTTCGCGGTGATGCGTTGACGCGAGAAATCGAGCAGCCAGTCGCCGAGCTCGAGATGCAGCGTTTGCCAGCGCTTGGGATCGGCGGCGTCGAGGTCGCGAAGATGCGCGCCGCCGAGCTCGCGTGAATGCACCTCGACGGCTTGCCAGGCGGGGAGTGAGGAGTGCAGATGGGTCATGCGGGCGCCTCGTGCGTGGAGATGGCACCGATCTTACTACGGCGGGGCGACCCGATGATTACGCCGGGTCACGAGAATCTTCACAAGGTCCGCCACACCGTTCTGCCGGACGAGGCCTTGTCGAGCAGCGCGAGCACCTGTTCGTGTGCCTCGAGCTCCGCGCCGCTGGCGCTCACCACGAGCAGCGGTACCGCATTCGGTCTCCCCGCGGCGCTTTCGATCCGCGAGCGCGCGAGCGATGGATCCGGCTCCGCGCTCAAGACGAGCGCCGCCTGACCGCCGGTCATCGCCAGGTAGACGTCCGCCAAGAGCCGCGCGTCGAGCAGCGCGCCGTGATAATCGCGGCGGGAATTATCGACCGAATAGCGCTTGCACAGCGCGTCCAGGTTGTTGCGTTGCCCGGGATGCATCTGGCGTGCGAGCGCGAGGGTGTCGAGCACCCTGCACAGATCCCCGATCCGCAGGATGCGCTCTGCGCCGCGCCCGAGCTCAGCGTTCAGGAATGCCACATCGAACGCTGCGTTGTGAATGATGAGCTCCGCGTCGCGCACGAACTCCAGAAACTCGGCGCGAACCTGCGCAAACCGGGGCTCCTTGGCGAGCTTCTCGCGGGTCAACCCGTGCACCTCGATGGCTCCCTCGTCGATATCGCGCTCCGGATTCAGATACCGATGAAAGTGGCGCCCCGTCACCCGCCGGTTGAAGATCTCCACGCACCCGATTTCAATGACCCGGTGCTCGAGTTCCACCTCGAGACCCGTCGTCTCCGTATCCAGCACCACCTGACGCATCAAACCCCCGCTAGCATCCGATCAATCGCCTGATTGGCGAGCGCATCGACATACTCGTTGCCCTCATGGCCCGAATGGCCCTTGACCCAATGCCACTCGATATCCTGCGCCGCCGCGGCCACATCGAGCTTCTCCCATAAATCCTTGTTCTTCACAGGTTCGCGCGCGGCGGTACGCCAGCCGCGCGCCTTCCACTGCGGCAGCCATTCGGTCAGCCCCTGCAGCACGTATTTGGAGTCGGTGTACAGCTTGACGGCACAGCGCCTTTTGAGCGCGGAAAGTCCGCTGATGGCCGCCATGAGTTCCATGCGGTTGTTGGTGGTCTCGGCCTCGGCGCCCGACAGTTCCTTGCGCTCGCCGCCCGCAACCAGTAACGCCGCCCAGCCCCCGGGGCCGGGATTGCCGCGACAGGCCCCGTCCGTATAGAGCTCTACCTGCGTCACGGACCGACTTTGCTCGTGGGCTCTGTGGCCGGCCTCAGAACGCGCTGCCGCACCCGGCGCTTTGGCCGCACCATGGTGAGCGTCTGCACCCGCTTGCGCGCCTTGAGCAGATAGCCTCCGGCGGTGAGCGCCGGGCGTCGGCGATAGCGGGGTTCAGCGCAGGCATCGTCGAGCTTGGGCGGCCGGCCCGCCATGGGCAGAACCCCCAGATAGCCGTAGACATCCGCCACCTCGAAATCGAGCAGTGCCATCCAGTCGCGCAAGCGCCGCTCCGCGAGCAACCGTTGGGTCTGGGGCGGAAAGGGCGGCCGCCGGAAATAGTGCGAGAAGAGGCGTCGCATGCCCCATCCGCTGTAAGGGTTGAAGCCGCAGATCAACAGGCACCCTTCGGCACAGAGCACGCGCTCGGCTTCGCGCAGCACCGCATAAGGGTCCTCGACCAGCTCCAGCGTATGCGGCAGAAGAATGGCGTCGATCGAGTCGGAGCGGAACGGAAGCGCCGTCAGCGGCGCGCACAGGCTCGCCCCGGAGGCCGCCTCGGGTGCGAGCAGCGTCGTGTGCTGGGTGCGGGCTCCGTCGAGCAAATGGCGGGCGGGACCCCACTCGCCCACCTGCAACAGCTCGAAGCCGAATACGTCATCGAGCGCGAGCTGCGCAAGGGCTGCCTCCTCGCGCAGGACACGCGCGCCCAAGGGAGCCTCGAACCAATTGGCCGGGGCATTGTCTGGCGTCGCTCTCAACGTCGGTGCCTTATGAAAAAACTAGCGGACTTCATATGTTACAGGTTAAATACGCCGCAAAATGTCAAACCAATCAACCCTCCCCGCGGCTCCTTTGAGCGTGCGGCCGGTGCGTGCGTTCGCCGATAATTACATCTGGCTGATCGACACACCGGCCCAGGCCGGGTCCGTCGTGGCCGTGGATCCCGGCGAAGCGGGACCGGTCGAGACCGAGCTCGATCGGAGCGGCGCGCGCTTGGCCGCCATTCTACTCACTCACCACCATCCCGATCACATCGGCGGCGTATCGAGGCTCCTCGAGCGGGGCCGTGTGCCGGTCATCGGACCGGACGATACCCGCATCCCGTTTCGAACCCGGACGGTTCGCGATCGAGAGCGCTGCGAATTGCCGGAGTTGGGACTTGCCTTCGAGATTTTGGCGGTCCCCGGACATACCTTAAGTCACATTGCGTTTTGGGGGCACGGGGCGCTGTTTTGCGGCGATACGCTGTTCAGCGCAGGCTGCGGTCGGATGTTCGAGGGTACACCGGTACAAATGAACGCTTCCTTGAGCCGTCTGAAGAGTCTTCCAGCCGAGACGGCGGTGTACTGCGGACATGAATATACGGCCGCCAACTTGAAATTCGCGCTCGCCGCGGAGCCCGACAACCGCGCCGCGCTCGAGTACCAGAGCCAGGTTGCGGCCCTGCGCGAGGCGGACGCCCCCACTCTGCCCTCGCGGATCGATTTGGAGCGGCGAGTGAACCCTTTTCTGCGATGCGACGAACCGGGGTTGCGCGCCGCCGCGAGCGCTCGAGCGGGGCGGCCCGTCGAGGAGGCTGCCGAGGTGTTCGGGGTGCTGCGCGCCTGGAAGGATCAGTTCCGTTGAAGGAGGTTCGAAGCGGGAAAGGATGGCTAGCATGATGTCACTGCGAAATCTCTGCGCCGCTTTGACGGCCACCCTTCTGGTTGCCGCCTGCGCCCACCAGGCGCCGGCTCCCCGCGAACGTATCGTGCTGCCCCCGGCGGCGAGCGCGCAAGCCAGTATGCCCCCCGCCGACACCGCCAGTTCGGAAGCGGCGGCACCGCCTTCGCTCACCATGCCACGCGAATGGCAGCACCACAACGGCGAGGACTACGACGATTTGTTCGACCGCATGCGCGCGGGATTCGTGTTGAACGAGGTGCAGGAGCCGGCGATCGATCAGCAGCTCGCCTGGTTCGAGCACAATCCCGACTATCTGGAACGGGTTTTCCAGCGGGCGCAGCGCTACCTGTACCACGTGGTCACGGAGGTCGAGGCGCGCGGTATGCCGCTCGAGTTCGCGCTGCTGCCGGTGGTGGAGAGCGCCTATGAGCCGTTCGCCTATTCGGTGAGCCGCGCGGCAGGACTCTGGCAGTTCATCCCGGGGACCGGCGTGCGCTTCGGCTTGAAGCAGGATTGGTGGTACGACGGACGCCGCGATGTGCTCGAATCGACCCGCGCCGCGCTCGACTACCTGCAGGCGCTGCATGACCAGTTCGACGGCGACTGGCTGCTCGCCATCGCCGCCTACAACGTCGGCGAGTTGGGGGTGCAGCGCGCCATCGATTACAACCGCGCGCTCGGCCGGCCGACCGATTTCTGGCACCTGAACCTGCCCGCGGAAACACGCGCGTACGTGCCGAAGCTCCTCGCCATGAAGCGCCTCATGGCGGAGCCGGAACGCTACGGCCTGGATTTCGCGCCCATTCCCAACGAGCCGTATTTTGCGGTCATCGAGACCGGCTCACAGCTCCAGCTCACCGTCGCGGCTCAGCTCGCCGGCACGAGCTACGATGAGCTGGTCGCGCTCAATCCCGGCTATAACCGGTGGGCGACCGATCCTGAAGGTCCGCACCGCATGCTGGTGCCGATCGACAACGCCGACGCCTTCGAGGCGGCTCTTACGTCACTCGCGCCCGAGGATCGGATGCGCTATGAGACCCACGTGGTCGCAAAGGGCGAGACGCTTCCCTCGATCGCCAGGCAGTATGGCTCGTCGGTCGCGGTGCTTACCAAGATCAACGATCTCGCTGCCGGGCACGTCGTGGCCGGCGAGACGGTCAAGATCCCGTCGGTCAGCGTGCAGCTTCCGGACAAGGTGCTGCTCGCCGCGGCGCGCGTGGATCGCCCGGAGACCGACTTGGGCGGTCGCAAGCACCAGATCGTCTACCGGGTGCGCGCCGGCGAGACCTTGAACAGCATCGCCAGGCGCCATGGCATGCCCGTGAGCACGCTCGCGCGGTTGAACAATCTGGGCGCCGGCGACCCCTTGATCAAGGGCCAGCGTCTGGTCATCAAGGCGAGCACCCGGCGCTACCGCGACGAGGGCGTGAAGAGCGGCCGGCGCACCTTGTACACCGTGCGCAACGGAGACACGGTGTTCAGCATCTCGCGCCAATTCCAGGTGTCGGTGGTCCAGTTGAAGAGCTGGAACGGCCTGAACAAGCATCATCAGATCAGAGCCGGACAGCGGCTCGTCATGTACATCGATTCGAGCCATCAACAAGGGTAACAAATGAGTTTTTTGAAGGGTAAGCGCGCGCTCATCGTCGGGCTCGCGACGGATCGCTCCATTGCCTGGGGGATCGCCCAGGCAATGCATCGCGAGGGCGCAGAACTTGCGTTCTCGCACATCGAACGCATGACCGATCGCGTGGTGCCGCTCGCGAAGAGCCTGGGATCGGACATCACCTTTACCATGGACGTGGCGAACGACGCGGACATCGAACGCGGCTTCGCTCACCTGAAGACGCGGTGGCACGCCTTCGACATCCTGGTGCACGCCGTAGCCTTCGCGCCGCGAGAGGCGTTGAGCGGCACCTTCATCGATGCCACGACCCGCGACGGATTCCGGGTGGCGCACGAAATCTCGAGCTACAGCCTGACCGCGCTCGCCAGGGCCTCGCTCCCCTTCATGAAAGGACGCGCCGGCGCGATCTTGACGTTGAGCTATCTCGGCGCCATGCGCTCTTTGCCGGGCTATAACGTCATGGGGCTCGCCAAAGCGAGCCTCGAGGCCAACGTACGCTTCCTGGCCGCCGATCTCGGCCCGCTCGGCATCCGCGTCAACGCGGTGTCCGCGGGGCCGATTAAGACGCTGTCGGCCGCCGGCATCCCGGGGTTGCGCAAAATGCTGTCGCATGTGGCCGCCGTCTCACCGATCAAGCGCAATGTCACCATCGAAGATGTGGGCAACACCGCGGCGTTCCTGTGCTCGGACCTCGCTGCCGGCATCACCGGCGAAGTCACGTATGTGGACGGGGGATTCAATTCGGTCGCGATGAACTTTGCGGGTGAATCGGCCGACTCATGATGGGATGCGCGTGGCTGTCAACCCGCGGCGGCTTTGCCCGTTGAATCGATATGAGATCATGGCTCAGGATTCGGCACGTCTTCGGAGGATGATGTTATGTCAAGAAGTGTGATCATTCGCGGTCTCGCGGCAAGCCTGGCGCTAGCCCTCGGGGCCTGCACGACCCTGCACGTCGCCACGGACGTGAATCCCGCCTTCTCCGTGGCCAATTGCCATTCCTACACCTTCGCGAGCGAGCACACGGTGAGCGCGGGGCAGCCCGGAGCGTGGGGCAATCCCCTGAACGCCGACCGCTTGCGCAGCGCCATCGAGGGGAACCTCGCCGCGCGCGGCGTCACCCGCGCGAACGGCCCGGGAGCCGCAGACTGCGTGATCGGTTACGCCATCGGCACCCGCCAGGTATTCAACGATTACTACGGCGGCTGGGGGCCAGGCTGGGGCGTCGGTTGGGGTGGCGGTTACGGCGGGGGACGCGGCCGCTTCGGCGGCTGGGGCTACGACGGCCCCTGGGTGGAGGACGAGACCCGCATCGCGATCGACGTGTTCGACGGGCGCGCTCATAAAGCCATCTGGCACGGCGCCGTCAGCCAGAACGCCTCAGATCTGCGGGGCGCCAACGCCGAGGCCAAGATCAATGCGGCCACCGCGGCTATTTTCGGCAAGCTTCCGATCGGGACACCGCCGCCGGCACCGCCGAGCGGCAAGGTCTCGAGCTAGTCGCTACGTGGGAGCCCGACCGGGGTAGTCCCCGGCCGGGCCGCCACACGGCACCGCTCAGTGCGCCGTCGGGCGCGACCCAACCCGGTGCACGAACAGGTAGTAAAGCGCGCCGAGCACGGCGGCGACGGCCACCACCAGCAGCACGAATCGATGCAGTGAGCCTCGCAACAGCTCCGGGTGATCGCCCAAGGTGGCCCCGAGCCACGCCAGGACCGAGCACCAGAGCAGCGACCCCACCAGGGTCGCCGCCGAGTACCAGCGGAAATCCCACTCCAAAACGCCCGCCGGAATCCCGATCAGGTGACGGATCACGGGCAGCAATCGCGCGAAAAAGACGCCCGCCCAGCCGTAACGGGCCGACCAGGCCTCGGCCAGCTCGATCTTCGAGGGCGGCAGCGCCACATAGCGCCCGAAGCGCATGACGAAGGGGCGCCCGAGCCAGCGCGCGGCGAAGTACATGAGCGCGGCGCCCAGCCACGATCCCGCCGTGCCGGCCAGCACCACGCCGATCAAGGACAGATCGCCGCGCGTATGGGCGAGATAGGCGGCCGGCGGGATGATGGTCTCACTCGGGATGGGCACCAACGTGCTCTCGAGCGCCATGAGCCCGGCGATGAGCCAATATCCGCCCTGCGACAGGGTGGACAAATACCAATCCGAGAATTGGTGCAGGAGCGGGGACACCGGGGCGCCGAGGCCTAATCGAGCGCTTGCGGATTCAACGTCACCTTCGAGTCGGCGCGGGCCGCCGCCTCGTAGGCCTGCGCCTCGGCGGCAGCAGCGGCTTGCGCGAATTCGCGCCGGGCTTCCGCGTCCTGTTGCTTGGAATCACCGCTCGGATCCTCCCGCACGGCGCTCACCTGCAGCACGGCCGCATCGCCGTTGGTCAGGGCCACGCTGGAATACAGCGGCTGGCCCGCGGGCTTCGGTCCATCGAATGCGTCCTTGCGCACGTCGAGCGGCACCGCCTGGTCCGATCGGGCCACGTATTTCGGCGCCTCGGAGCTCACCCCCAGGGACTTCGCGACGCTGTCCCACGACTCGCCGGCGGCGAGCCGCTTGACCGACGCGGCCGCAGCCTGCGCGGCGAGCTCTGCGCCGCGCTCCTTCTTCCATGCGGTGATGACGTCCGCACGCACGGCCTCGAGCGGCTTCTGCTGCGGCAACACGTGATCGGTGGCACGCAGCACGACGCCGCGCCCCTTCTCGAGCTCGACGATCGGACTCAAGCGCCCGTCGAGCACGTCCTGGCTGAAGGCAGCCTGCAGCACCGCGGGCGCCTTGAGATCTCCCCCGCCGTCCGTACGGCTGAAATTCGGCAGGTCGTGCACCGTGAGGCTTGCCTTGCGGGCCACCACGTCGATGTCCGAAGTGTTCTGCAGCGCGGCGTCCGCAAGCTGGTCCTGCGCATCGTTGAACAGCCGCTCGGCCTCGCTTTGCCGGTACTCGGCGGTGAGGTCGTCTTTGGCCTGCTCGAAGGTCTTCACCGCAGTCGGCTGAATGCCCTCGAGCTTCAGGATGTGATAGCCGAATTGGGTCTTCACCGGGCCCTTGATCTCGCCCTCTTTCATGCCGAAGGCCGCGTCGGCGAAGGGCCCGACGTATGCCTTGCGGTCCGCCCAGCCGAGATCGCCGCCCTTCTGCGCGGAGCCCGGGTCTTGCGAGAACTCCGTTGCGAGCTTGCCGAAATCCTCGCCGCTCTGGGCGCGCTTCAAAATGCCCTCGGCCTTGGCTTTCACGGCCGCATCGTCCTTCGGATCCGCGACCTGCAGAAGGATGTGCCGCACGTGTCGCTGCTCGGGCTGAACGTAGCGCTCGGGGGACTTCGCCCTTTGCTCATCGTAGTAGCTCTTGAGCTGCGCGTCATTGACGGTGACCTTGGAGGCGAGCTCGGCGAGGCTCAGCTCGACGTAGCGCAGATTGACGGTCTCCGCAGTCATGTACTGCGCCTTGTGCGCGTCGTAGTAGGTTTTGACAGCGGTATCGTCGGGTGTCGCCTCCGCCGCGTACTTCGCCGCCGACAGCGTGAACCAGGCGAGCTCGCGCTGCTGCCGGGTGAGCGCGAGGAAGCGCTTGACCTCGGTCGCGGTCGCAAAGCTCGAGGCGTTGATCGCCTGGTCGAGCGCCCGAAGCTTCACGTCCCGGCGAAACGCGTTCTCGATCTGCGCCACCGATCGGCCCTGAGCTTTCAGCACCGACAGCGCGTAGCCATAGTCGAATTTGCCGTTCACCTGGAGCTGCGGGTATTGCGCCATTTCATCGAGCACCTGCCGGTCGCTCACCCGGTAGCCGAGCTGGTCCGCGCGCGTGGCGAGCGCCTCGCCGTTGACGAAGTCGTCCAGCACCCGCTTCTTGATCGCGGCGCGCTGGGCATCGTCGATCGACCCATTGGACTGGCGTTCGGACTGTGCGAGCTGGCGCTGATAGGCCTCGCGGACGTCGTTGCTCGCGATCTCCACGCCGTTGACCTTCGCCGCGTAGTTCGGCGCGCTCATGGTCCAATTGATGCCCCAGAACACGAACACGAGAGCGATCGCTCCGAGCACCACCCCCGCCAACCATCCCTTCAGCTTGTCGTGAATCGTCTGCAGCATGATCTGGAACCCTTGGCTCACCCTGACCCATTTATACCCTCGAGCGCGGCCTTGTGGCTCGCGCGGGACTCTTCGTCAGGGAAATGGCGGAGTGGACGGGACTCGAACCCGCGACCCCCGGCGTGACAGGCCGGTATTCTAACCAGCTGAACTACCACTCCGCATGCTGGTGGGTGCTGAGGGGATCGAACCCCCGACCCTCGCCGTGTAAAGGCGATGCTCTACCAGCTGAGCTAAGCACCCCCCTGGAAGAGGCGCCGAAGTCTACCCAAGCTGACGCCGCTTGGCTAGTGCCGCGGCCTAGTGGGCGTGCACTTCGCCTTTGGCGCGCGGTGCCTTGCGTCGGCGCTTCTCGCCCTCGATGGCCGGCGCCGGTTTGGCTTCCGGGACCGGGAGCGGTGCGGGCATGTGGGTGAGCGCCACCTGCAGCACGTCGTCGATCCACTTGACCGGACGGATATCGAGCTTTTCCTTGATATTGTCCGCGATCTCGGTCAAATCCTTGGTGTTGTCGTCGGGGATCAGCACCGTAGTGATGCCGCCACGGTGCGCGGCCAGCAACTTCTCCTTCAGGCCGCCGATCGGCAACACCTCGCCGCGCAGGGTGATCTCGCCGGTCATGGCGACATCCGAGCGCACCGGAATCTTGGTGAGCGCCGAGATCAATGCGGTGCACATGCCGATGCCGGCGCTCGGACCGTCCTTCGGCGTCGCGCCTTCCGGGACGTGAATGTGCACGTCCGCCTTCTGGTAGAAATCGGTCTCGAGCCCCAGCATGGTCGAGCGGCTGCGCACCACCGTCATGGCCGCCTGGATGGATTCCTGCATCACTTCGCCGAGCTGGCCGGTATGGGTGAGCTTGCCTTTGCCGGCCACCACCGCCGCCTCGATGGTCAACAGCTCGCCGCCGACTTCCGTCCACGCGAGTCCGGTGACCTGTCCAACGCGGTTGCTCTCCTCGGCCTTGCCGTAGCGGAAACGCCGCACGCCCAAATATTTGTCGAGATTCTTGGTGTCGACGCTGACCGTCTTCTCGGCGGGGTGCAGGAGCAGCTGCTTGACCGCCTTGCGCCCGATCTTGGATATCTCGCGCTCGAGATTACGCACGCCCGCTTCGCGGGTGTAGAAGCGGATCATGTCCTGGATCGCGTCGTCGCCCAGCACCAACTCATTGGGCTTCAGGCCGTTCTGCTTGACCTGCTTCGGCAACAGATAGCGGCGCGCGATGTTGCTCTTCTCATCCTCGGTGTAGCCGGGGATGCGGATGACCTCCATGCGGTCCAGCAGCGGCGCCGGAATGTTCAGGCTGTTGGCCGTGCAGACGAACATGACTTCGGACAGGTCGAAGTCGACCTCCAAGTAGTGGTCATTGAACGAGCTGTTCTGTTCGGGGTCGAGCACTTCCAACAGCGCCGAGGACGGATCGCCGCGGAAGTCGGTCGACATCTTGTCGACCTCGTCGAGCAGGAACAGCGGATTTCTCACGCCGCATTTGGCGAGATTCTGGATGATCTTGCCCGGCATGGAACCGATGTAGGTGCGGCGGTGGCCGCGGATCTCGGCCTCGTCGCGCACACCGCCCAAGGACATGCGCACGAACTTGCGATTGGTCGCGCGCGCGACGCTCTGACCGAGCGAGGTCTTGCCCACGCCCGGCGGGCCCACGAGGCAAAGAATGGGGCCGCGAAGATTCTTCACGCGCTGCTGCACGGCCAGGTATTCGACGATGCGCTCCTTGACCTTCTCCAGACCGAAATGGTCGGCCTCGAGCACTTTCTCGGCCGCCGCGATGTCCAGATGCACCTTGCTGCGCTTCTTCCAGGGCGCCTTGACCAGCCAGTCGATGAAATTGCGGACGACGGTCGCCTCCGCGGACATCGGCGACATGAGCTTCAGCTTCGCGAGCTCGGAGTTCGCCTTCTCGCGCGCCTCCTTCGGCATGCCGGCGGCCTTGATGCGCTTCTCGAGCTCGCCGATCTCGTTCGGTGCCTCGTCCAGCTCGCCGAGCTCCTTCTGAATGGCTTTCATCTGCTCGTTCAGGTAGTACTCGCGCTGGCTCTTTTCCATCTGCTGCTTGACGCGGCCGCGGATGCGCTTCTCGATCTGCAGCACGTCCATCTCGCCCTCGATCACGGCGAGCATGTGCTCCAGGCGCTTGCGCACGTCCGGAATTTCGAGAACCTTCTGCTTCTCGGAGAGCTTCAGGGACATGTGCGCGGCGACGGTGTCGGCGAGGCGCCCCGCCTGCTCGATGCCGGCGAGGGAGGTGAGGATCTCCGGCGGCACCTTCTTGTTCAATTTCACGTACTGTTCGAACTGCGTGATCATGGAGCGCGTGAGCACGTCCATCTCGCGCTCCTCATAGCGCTCCAGATCGGGCATCGAGGTGACTTCCGCCGAGAAGAACTCGCCTTCGGCGAGCTTGTCGATGGTGGCGCGCTCGACTCCCTCGACCAGCACCTTGACCGTGCCGTCGGGCAGCTTCAGCAACTGCAGGATGGTGGCGACGGTGCCGACCCGGTACAGATCCTCGCCTTTCGGGTCGTCGACATCGGCCTGCTTCTGCGCCACGAGCAGAATGCGTTTGTCGGCCTTCATGGCAAGATCCAATGCCACGATGGACTTCTCCCGGCCGACGAACAGCGGGATCACCATGTGCGGATAGACCACGACGTCGCGCAACGGCAGCACGGGCATGCCCGAGTGCACGGGAACGGTGGCGGGGATATCGATTACGGGTTCGTCGCTCACGAGGCTCGCCTTCTGGTTAGGGCACGGAACACAGCCTGAAGATGAATGCGGCCGCCTCGCATGAGTTTCAAGCCTGATTGACGGGGGTGATCAACGCCCCGGTGCACGCTCAAAGATGATCCGAGCCCGTGGGGCGGCGCTGTTCCTCGACCGGGGCCACCAAACGAGTCTCCTCGGTTCGATGGACGATGTAGGGTTTGGTCTGGCCTTCGATGACCTGCTCGTCGACCACCACCTTCTGCACATTGCGCAGGGACGGCAGGTCGTACATGGTGTCGAGCAGCACATTCTCGAGGATGGTGCGAAGACCGCGGGCGCCGGTCTTGCGTTGCATGGCCTTGCGGGCCACCGAGCGCAGCGCATCCTCGCGGAAATCGAGCTCCACACCTTCCATGTCGAAAAGCTTGCGATATTGCTTGGTGAGCGCGTTCTTCGGCTGCATCAGGATCGAGATCAGCGCATCCTCGTCCAGCTCCTCCAGGGTCGCCACCACCGGCAGGCGCCCGACGAACTCCGGGATCAGCCCGTACTTGATCAGATCCTCGGGCTCGGTGTCATGGAACACGTCATTGCCGTGCGGCCGCGCGTTCTGTTCGCGCACCTCGGCCACGAAACCGATCCCGCTCTTGTGGGTGCGGTTCATGATGATCTTTTCGAGGCCCGCGAACGCCCCGCCGCAGATGAACAGGATATTGGTGGTGTCGACCTGCAGGAATTCCTGTTGCGGATGCTTACGGCCGCCCTGCGGCGGCACCGAGGCGATGGTTCCCTCGATCAGCTTCAGCAGCGCCTGCTGCACACCCTCGCCCGACACGTCGCGCGTAATCGACGGGTTGTCGGACTTGCGCGAGATCTTGTCGATCTCGTCGATGTACACGATGCCCGTCTGCGCCTTCTCCACGTCGTAGTCGCACTTCTGCAGCAGCTTCTGAATGATGTTCTCGACGTCCTCGCCGACATAGCCCGCCTCGGTCAGGGTCGTGGCGTCGGCGATCGTGAAGGGTACATTGAGAAGCCGCGCGAGCGTTTCGGCGAGCAGCGTCTTGCCGGAGCCGGTGGGCCCGATCAGAAGAATGTTGCTCTTCGCGAGCTCGACCTCGTCCCTGGAGCGGACGCCTTCGGCGCCCCGGGTCTGAAGCCGCTTGTAGTGGTTGTAGACGGCGACCGAGAGCACCCGCTTGGCGCGCTCCTGTCCGATCACGTACTCGTCCAGAACCTTCTTGATCTCCTGGGGCTTGGGCAGCTTGTCGCGGGTGCGCTCGGCGCGTTCCTCGAGCTCTTCCCGGATGATGTCGTTGCAAAGCTCGACGCACTCGTCGCAGACGAAGACCGACGGGCCGGCGATCAGCTTTCGAACTTCGTGCTGGCTCTTTCCACAGAAAGAGCAATACAACAGCTTGCCGTCATCATGTTTGCCGCGCGAATCTTCGCTCATGCTGCCCTCAAATTGGCCGCGCAACCTTTAAGGAGGGGCGCGGCGACGATATGACTATATAGCACCCGGCCGACCATGCGCAAAGATCGCAGCTGCCGGGCTGTGACCGAGGTCCTCGTTGGTCCTCTTCAGGGGGACATAAGACGGCTCCACCCGGGGCCGTTCCGCAGCCGAATGGCACCCCCGAGGGCCCCGTAGGACGCCGCGGCGGGGCGAATTACGCGTACATTAAGACTTTGCAGGTATTTCAGTGCGCTTCTCAAGCATGGAATCCACTAATCCGTACGCTTTGGCCATCTCGGCGCTCATGAAGTTGTCGCGGTCGCTGTCCTGCTTGACGCGCTCGATCGATTGGCCGGTGTGCTTGGCCAGAATGCGATTCAGCCGTTCCTTGGTCTCCATCACGTCCCGCGCATGAATATCGATGTCCGATGCCTGGCCCTGGAAGCCGGCGGAGGGCTGATGGATCATGATTTTGGAATTCGGCAGCGAGTAGCGCTTGCCGGCCGCGCCCCCGGCGAGCAGCACCGCACCCATCGAGGCCGCGAGACCCACGCAAATCGTGCTCACGTCCGGCTTGATGAACTGCATGGTGTCGTAAATCGCGAGCCCCGCGCTCACCGAGCCCCCCGGGGAGTTGATATAGAGAGCGATGTCCTTCTCCGGGTTCTCCGACTCCAGAAACAACAGCTGAGCGACCACGAGATTCGCCATGTAGTCCTCGACCGGCCCCACGATGAAAATCAACCGCTCCTTCAGCAGGCGCGAATAGATGTCGTAGGCGCGCTCGCCGCGCGCGGTCTGTTCGACCACCATGGGAACGAGGTTCAGTGCTCGAGTTGTCATTGAATACAAGCCTTTTAAGTTTGGACGCAGCGAAACAGTAAGTTGAGGACCCAAGTGCGCCTTTTCAAGCCGCGCGGCCCGCTCTAGCCCTCGAAATTCATCAGCTCCTTGAAGGTGGAGGGTTTCTCCTGCACCTCGGCATGCGCCAGGACCCAGTCGACCACCTGATCCTCGAGCGCCAGGCTCTCCACCTGGCGCATGGCATCGGCGTTTTGCAGATACGCGCGCTTCAGCGCCGCCGCATCGCCATAGCTCGACACCATCTCGTCGAGCCTCGCATTGGCTCGCGCCGGATCCAGCACGAGCTTTTCGCGCCGGATGATGTCATTGATCAGAAGCCCCAATGCCACCCGGCGCCGGGCGGGCTCCACGAACGGCTCCCGATCCGGTGCCTGCGACACATCTTTGGCGCCCGCGCGACGCATGACCTCGATCTGCATGTCCCGGATCTGCGACTCCAACAGCGAGTTCGGCACATCCACGGGATTTGCTTGATAGAGCTTTTCCAGCACCGCAGTCTTGTTGCGGTTGCGGAGGTTCTGGTCGAGCTCGCGCCGCATGTTGGCGGCCACGTCCTCGCGCAATTTCGGCACGCCGCCCTCGGTCACGCCGAACACGGCGCAGAACTCATCGTCGAGCGCGGGGAGCGAGGGCTCTTCCACGTTCTTCACGTCCACCTTGAATACCGCGTGCTTGCCCGCGAGTTCCTGGGCCCGGTAGTCCGCGGGGAAGTCCACGCCGATTTCCCGGCTCTCCCCGGAAGATGCGCCGATCAAGCCCTGCTCGAGCTGCGCGAGCATGCGCGCCTCGCCCACCACGATCGGCACGTTCTCGCCCTTTCCGCCGGCAAACGGCACGCCGTCGATCGCGCCCAAGAAGTCGATCGTGACTTTGTCGCCGCTCGCCGCCGCTCGCGCGGCCGCCGTGTACCGGGTCTGCTGCTTGCGCAGCCGTTCGATCATCGCGTCCACGTCGCCGTCCGTGACCTCCGCCGTCACCTTGTCGACGGCGAGAGTGCTCACCGGCTGCAGCGCAACCTCGGGAAACACCTCGAAGGTGGCCACGTAGGTGAGGTCCTGCCCCTCACCGACGGACTTGGGCTCGATGCGGGGACTGCCGGCGGGCGCGAGCTGTTTCTGGGTCACCGCCTCCGCGAAACTCGACTGCATGAGCTCGCCGATGACCTCACGGTGCACCTGTTGGCCGAACTGGCGGCGGATCACCGTCAGCGGGGCCTTGCCGGGACGGAAGCCTTTCAAGCGCGCGGTGCGGCTCAAATGCTTGAGCCGCGTCGCGATTTCCTCGCTGACGCGCTCGGCGGGCACCTGCACTTGCATGCGGCGCTCCAACTTGCCGATACTTTCCACGGAAACCTGCATGTCGCTCCTCGTTATGGGCCGGGCAATGGTGCGAAAGGCGAGACTCGAACTCGCACGGGTTGCCCCACCAGGTCCTAAGCCTGGCGCGTCTACCAATTCCGCCACATTCGCATTCGAACAGCCGCGCATTATAACGCGAGAATGCGCCTTTAGCGGGGCTCGCTTTCCCTCACCAACAGACGGGCGAGCTCGCGCATCGCCGGAAGTCCCTTCTCCAGCATAAAGTAAAGTGGGCTATCGCCGTGGAAGGGGGCGTCCTGCTGCGGCGTGTGCAGAAATGCCCAGGCCCGATCCGCGCTGCTTGCCGGCGGCGACAGGGAGTTGTGGATGTTGGCCACCAGGGCGGCCCGCTCCTGCTGCACCGCCGACAGACGCGGCGATTGGCCGAGCCGGTAGCGCTCGAGCACCTGCGGGGACGGAATTTTGAGCAGCCGGCACTGCTGCAGGGGCGAAAGCTCCCAGGCGTCCGCGATCGCGAAGAAACGCTTCAGCACGCTTCGACTCGAGTGCCGTGCGGTACGGCGGGCGGGAGGCTGCAGCACCAGTCGCTGCCCCGCGCGAGGCTTTGTCAGCACCGTGCTCATGGGTTCAAGCATACTCCTAGTGCGCCCGCTATCATTGCGACATGCCGCTCACGTTTCCCGAACGCCTGGATCGAGCCCGGATCGCTGCGCACAGCCTGGTCTGCGTCGGACTCGATCCGGACCCGGCCAAATTGCCACCGGACATCGCCCGCGACCCCAGGCCATTCTTAGCCTTCGGCCGGCGGATCGTCGATGCGACCCGGGGCATGGCGGCGGCCTACAAGCCGCAGGTCGCCTTCTACAGCGCGCTTGGCAAGGAAGACGAACTCGCAGCGACCCTCGAATACATCCGCGACCGGGCACCCGAGGCGCTGGTCATCCTGGACGCGAAGCGCAACGACATCGGCAACACGGCCGAGGCATACGCGCGCGAGGCGTTCGATCGCTACGGCGCGGATGCGGTGACGGTGAGTCCCTACATGGGCGAGGACTCGGTGGCGCCCTTTCTGGCCCGCCCCGACCGGGGTGCGGTCTTGTTGTGCCGCACGTCGAATCCCGGCGCCCGGGATTTCCAGGATCTTCTGGTCGATGGAACGCCGCTGTACGCCCGAGTGGCGGCGCTGGCGGCCGCGCGATGGAATACGCATCGGAACTTGATGCTGGTGGTCGGCGCGACCTACCCGGCGGAGATGGCGGAACTGCGACGGGCTCATCCGGAGCTCTGGTTCCTGGTGCCGGGGATTGGCGCGCAAGGCGGCGACCTCGACGCTGCGCTGGCGGCCGGCCTCGATTCGAGCGGCAGCGGACTGTTGATCAATTCTTCGCGCGCGATCATCTACGCGGGCGGCGGCGAGAGCGCCGCGATTCACGCCGCCGCGGCGCAGTTGCGCGACGCCATCAATCGGCGGCGGGACCGAGCGGTGGCCGTCTAGGCCGGGGAGGACGGGACGGAGAGCGCTCGCAAGCGCGCGGTGGCGTTCTTCGATTGCGAGCGTCCGAAGGAAATCCGATCTTTGCCGGCCGCCTTGGCCTCGCGCAGTGCCGCATCCGCCCGACCGTAAAGCGTTTTCCAGTCCGGATCGTCGGGCATGCTGAGCGCCAAGCCGAAACTTCCCGCGAAACGCAGCAGTCCCTTCGGGGTCGCCAGCGGCTCCTTGCCGATCTGAGTGTGAATCCGCTCCGCCACGTCGTGCAACGTCTGTTCATTGATGTCGCCGAAGCAAAGAATTCCGAATTCGTCGCCGCCCAGCCGCGCGGCCATGTCCGAGGAATTGCGCAGCTGCGAGTTCAACATGTTGCCGAGGGATCGCAGCACCTCGTCGCCCACCTCATGACCGTACTCTTCGTTGATCTGCTTCAGATCGTCCAGATCGAGGAGGATGAGTCCGTAGGGCTTCTTCGAATGCCGCAGCGCCTGGGCGGCCTGTTCGCTGCGGCGGCTGAACGTGCGCCGATTGGGGAGCACGGTCAACGCGTCGGTCGCGCTTTCGGTCGCGAGCTTGGCGTTGCTGGTTTGCAGCGCGGATTGGGCCTCGCGCTGCAGCGCCTGGGCGTCGAGCAATGCCTGCTGGGTCGAGTGCAGCGTCTCCTGCGTCGAGTGCAGCGTTTCCTGCAGCGAGCGCAGCTCCTCGCGGGCCGAGCGCAGTTCGTCCTGCGCCGGGCGCAGCGCCCGCTCCGATTGCTCGAGCCGTGCACGAGTGTCGCGCAGACTCGACTGAGATTCGCGCAGCGCCTCGCCCGCCTCCACCGCTCGCGAGCCCTGCGTCACCAGCGCATCGGCGCTTTCCTTGAACTTGAGCGACTGCTGCGCCAATCTGTCCTGCGCGGCATCACGGGCTCTCAAGGCATCGGCTTCGACCTGCTTTTGCGCGGACAGATCGTCGATGACGACGATGCTGTAATCCGGCTGTCGCGACGCGGTCCGCTTCAAGGTCACCGACACGGCGGCCCACAGATAATTCTGATCCTTGCAGCGCAACCGCTGTTCCAGCCGGTAGCTGTCAATGTCCCCCGAGAGGGCGCGCTTGAACTCGGTGACGTTGCGCTGAAAGTCATCGGGATGGGAGAGATTTCGAAACGACAGCTCGCGCAGCTCCGTGGCGCTGTAGCCGAGCACGGTGCATGCGCGTTGATTGGTCCGCAATATCGCACCGTGGAGCGAGGTGTGCAGGATGCCGACGGCCGCCTGCTCGAACGTTTCACGGAACAGCTTTTCGCGCTCCATCGCGTACTGCAGGACACCGTCGGATTTGGATGCGACTTCCTGCGAGGCCAGAAGCTCTTCGGCGATCTTGGCGAACTCCGACAGCACCACCAACTCGACCTCGCCGAAATCGCGCGGCTCCGTATCCATCGCGCACAGGGTCCCCACGGGTTGACGGTCGCGGGTGAAGAGCGGGATGCCGAGATAGGCGCGGACCCCGGTCGGGCCGCAAACCAACAGATTCTGCGCGAAACGCGGGTCGGCCGAGGCGTCGCGAACACTCAAGGGTTCGCGCTGCAGCACCGCCTGCGCGCAAAACGAGCCGTCGCGTGGAGTCTCGCGCAGCGTCAGCCCGACGCGCGACTTGTACCAAACTCGATTCTGATCGACCAGTGAGACCAGCAGCAGTGGAACCCGCAACGCCGCAGCGGCCAGCCGGGTCACGCCATCGAAAGCGGCTGAGGGCAGCGTGTCCAAAAGACCCAGGCGATGCAACGATACCAGGCGCTCCGCCTCGTCAGCGGATATCCCTTCATCGTGCACTGCAACATCGGCCGACTCTAACGCAGCTCTCATGCGGGAGAGATTAGGGGCCCGCGACCGTTAGGTTAAGTACACTGATCACGGATTTTGAAAGGCGCGCTTGACGAGGACGCCGTTGGCCCCGCCCCCGGGGTGACTGCTGGCCGGGCCGGGGGTCGGCCACCCGGGAAGCCCCTCTAAGGGGTCTGCTCCACCGGCGAACCGTTCATTTTGTAGACGACGCCATCCTTCATCACGAAGCTCACCCGCTTCATGACGCTGATGTCGGCGATGGGGTCGCCGGGAACCGCGACCACATCGGCGTTCTTTCCAGCCGCCACGGAACCCAGCTCCTTGTCGTGGTGCAGAAGCTGCGCCGCGTTCACCGTCGCCGCCTGCAACGTGAACATGGGCGGCATGCCCGCCTGCACCATCAGCTCAAACTCGTGCGCGTTCTGTCCGTGCGGATAGACCGACGCGTCCGTGCCAAACGCGATTTTCACGTGAGCCTTGTAGGCGCGTCCCGCGGTCGCCATGATCAACGGCCCGATCGCGGCGGCCTTCGCGGCAACCTGCGGCGGGTAATAACCCGCGACCTTTGCCTGGCGCGCGACGAAGTCCCCCGCGATGATGGTGGGCACGTACCAGGTGCCGTGCTCGACCATGAGTTTCATGTCCTCGGCGTCCATGAAGGTGCCATGCTCGATCGAATCGACGCCGCCGAGCACCGCTCGCCGGATCGCCTCGGCGCCGTGCGCGTGCGCCGCCACCGTAAAGCCGTAGTCGTGCGCCGTGCTCGTCACGGCACGAATCTCCTCGAGCGTCATCTGGGCATTATCGCCGCTCGCGCTCTCATCCAGCACACCGCCCGACGGCATGATCTTGATCAGGTCGTCGCCGAGCTTATAGTGCAGGCGCACCCCTTTCACCGCGTCCTCGGGGCCGTTGATCACGCCATTGCCGGGTCCCGGGTCGCCCGCGAGATCGACCCGGTAGCCGTCGGTGGGGTCCGTATGCCCCCCCGTCGATCCCATCGCCTGACCGGCCGTGAAAATTCGCGGGCCCGGCACAATCCCCGCATTGATCGCGTTGCGCAGGGCCACCGACTCATTGGCCACGTCCCCAACATTGCGCACGGTCGTGAACCCCGCCAACAGCGTGCGCCTTGCGTACACGGTGGAGCGCACGGCGTAATCCGCGATGTTCCAATGGAACTGATCGAGGTACTGGGTCGGACTGGTTTGGCCCGTCAGATGGGTGTGGCTGTCGATGAGTCCCGGCAGGCAGGTCTGATCGTGCAGATCGATTTCGGTCGCCCCGGGCACCGGCGCGCTGCCGCCGTTCACCGCCCGCACGCGCCTACCCTCGATCACGATCGTGGTCGCGCCGAGCACCGTGCCCGCAACCGCGTCGACCAAGTGTCCACAATGCAGGGCGGTCAACGGCGGCGGCGCCGGCACATCGTCGGCGCGCGCGATCGCACACCCCAAGATGCCGCCGATCGAGACACAGCCAATGACGCCGGCAATCATCGATGTTCTCATCGGCATCTCGAGCTCCTTGGTTCAATTCGCCAGCGACAGCATGGCCTGCATGAGTACATTCGCTCCGGTCTCGAGGTCCGCGGGCGCGGCGCTCTCGGCTTCGTTGTGGCTCAAGCCGCCGGCGCAAGGGACGAAGATCATGGAGGTGGGCACGACGGCTGCCGTATTGCACGAATCGTGGCCCGCGCCGCTGACGATCTCCATGGCATCGCATCCGAGCGCCTGCGCCGCATGCCTGACCGCGTCGATACAGCCGGGATCGAACACGACGCCGGGAGCTTCCCACACGCAACGGATGCTTCCCGCAAGCCCCTGGCGGTCGAGCGCAGCGTGCACCACGCCGTCGATCTCCTTGCGAAGCGACCGGTACTGCGCCCCGTCGGGATGACGCAGATCGACCGTGAAGCGCAGCTGGCCGGGCACCGTGTTGGGAGACCCGGGTGAGGTCTCGATGATCCCGACCGTGAAGCGCGCATCCTTGCCGTGCCGGGCGGCGGTTGCATACATGGCCGGTAGCACGTCCGCCAGGACGCGGATCGGATCCTTGCGCATGTCCATCGGCGTCGGTCCCGCGTGAGCCTCTTGACCGTGGACGATGACCTCGTGCCGGCTCATGTGCTGGACGCCCGTGACCACGCCGATGGTCTTCGAGCGCTGTTCGAGCACCGGTCCCTGCTCGATGTGCACCTCGAAGGCTGCCTTGATCGGTTGGCGCGGCACCGGCGCGGAGAGATCCACGCCCAGCCGCTCGAGCTCCTGCCGCACACTGCGTCCCGCGCGATCGGTGAGTGCATGGGCGCTCGCGAGCGTCATCCGACCCGACCACACGGCCGATCCCATCATGGCCGCCGGAAAGCGGCAGCCTTCCTCGTTGCACCAGACGGCGACTTCGATCGGATGCCGGGTCTCGATCGCCCGGTCGTTGAGCGACTCGATGACCTCGAGTCCCGCGAGCACGCCATAGATGCCGTCGAACTTGCCGCCGGTCGGCTGGGTATCGAGATGACTTCCGGTCATCACCGCGGGCAGCGCATCGTCTCGCCCGCGACGGTGGATGAAGATATTGCCGATGGCGTCGACGCGCAGCGTGCAGCCGGCCGCAGCCGCCCAACGGCCGAACAGTTGCCGCCCTTCGAGGTCGCCGTCGGTCAGCGCCTGCCGATTGCAGCCGCCCTGGGGGGTCGCTCCGATCTCGGCCATCTCCATCAGTCGCGACCAGAGCCGTGTGCCGCTGACGCGCGGCGGGTGGGTAGTTGTCATGGGCTCTCCTCGGGGCGGGTATTATGCGTGTAAATCAACAGGAGCGGCCAGCGGTCGTGCAGGACAGAGTGCCCGAGCATCCGACGAGCGCCAAGAGTATTTGCGCCGTATTGGTGAGCTTTCATCCGGACCCCGATTTGCCCGCGAGAGTGGAGCGCATTCTGGGAGAAGTCGGCGCCCTGGTGATCGTGGACAATGGCTCGGGCGAGGCCACGCTTCGAATGCTGACGGCATTGGCGACCGACCCGAGAATTTCGCTCGAGCTGAATCGCGAAAACTTGGGCGTCGCCGGCGCGCTCAATATCGGCATCCGGCGAGTGCGCGTGCTCGGGTACGAGTGGGTGCTGATGCTCGATCAGGACAGCGTGCTCGACTCAGGCATGGTCGAGGAGCTGATCGCCGCGCATGCCTCCTTCCCCGAGCCCGCACGATTGGCCGTGCTGGGCGCAACCTTTCGCGACATCCACAAGCCCGAGCCGGACTCCTCCGAGGTCGAGCCCACGGGCACGGCCCGCGAGGCTCTGTGGGCGAGCGACCAGTCGCCGGCCGCGCAGCCCCTTTGGCTGGAGGTCGAGTCGGTGATCTCCTCCGGATCGCTCCTGCATCTGGCGACCCTCGATCGCATCGGCGCCTTCCGCGACGAGTTCTTCATCGACTTGGTGGACACCGAATTCTGCTTCCGGGCAAGAGCTCAGGGCTACCGGGTGGCGAAGACGCGAAAGCCCCTCATGTCGCACGCCATAGGGGAATCGACGCGTCATTCGATCCTGGGGCTGCGCAAATGGACCACCAATCATTCGGCGGATCGGCGTTACTACATGGCGCGCAATGACACCGTCATGCTCAAGGAATACGGCGCATTCCCATGGGGCTCATGGGCGCTCAAGAGCTTGGGCCGGCGCGTGCGCACCTGCAAACGCATCGTGCTCTACGAGGACGTCAAACTGAGCAAGCTGGCCGCCGTGGCGAGCGGTTGGTGGGACGGCGTGCGCGGACATCTCGGACCGCGCCATCGCGCCGGCCGGCGCTAGCATCGACCGGGTGAGCGAGCCGTCACGCGCCGATTCCCCAGCCGAAAGCGTCCTGCGGATCGATGTAGAGTGTGCTTTCAGCGGTGATGTGCGCCCGGCCGGTGATGGTCGGGATGATCTCTCCTCTGTCGCGGTCGCTCCACCGGTAGCGGGCCGAGAAAGTGCTCCCAATCAGGCTCTCCTGAATCCACTCGCTGCCCTCCTGCAGCGAGCCGTCGGCCGCGAGGCAGGCGAGTTTCGCGCTCGTGCCGGTTCCGCAGGGCGAACGGTCGTACGCTTTGCCGGGACACAGCACGAAGTTTCGGCTGTGCGCACCGGCACGGCCGGCGGGACCGAACAACTCGATGTGGTCGACCTCGGGCCGGCCGGCGGCGTTGAGGGCGCAGCGCACCCGCGAGCTGAACTCCGTCAGCGGCTCGGCATGTGCGAGGTCGATGATTTGTCCATGATCCGAGACCAGAAAAAACCAATTCCCGCCCCAGGCAATATCGCCCGAGATCCGCCCTGCTTGCGGGACCTGCAGCTCGAATCGGCTTGCCACCCGGTAGCTCGTCACATTGTCGACGCTCACCGAGCCATCCTCCTCGAGTCGCGCCTCCACCGGCCCCACCGGGGTGTCGATCTTGATCGAACCGGCTCGCAGGTGTCCGCTGAAACGCAGCGATTCGATCACGCCGATCGTTCCATGCCCGCACATGCCGAGGAAGCCGACGTTGTTGAAGAAGATCACGCCGAGATCGCAGTCGGAGCGATGCGGCTCGACGAGCAACGCGCCGACGAGCGCGTCGGATCCGCGCGGTTCGTTCACGATGGCCGAACGGTAGCGGTCGAAGCGGGCGCGAAATCGCTCGCGCCGATCGGCGAGCGGACCCGAGCCCAAGTCCGGTCCACCGTCGATCACGAGGCGCGTGGGCTCGCCCCCCGTATGAGAATCGATGACGCGCAAGACCGTCGTCATCGCCCGGGGGCGGCGCCGATCCGCGCGCGGCTGTCGCGCGCGCGCTCGACCATCGCGATGACCTCGGCGCGCCGCTCGCCCGCGAGCGGCAGCCTCGGCGGACGCACCCGCTCCGTGCCCCGGCCGAGAAGCTGTTCCGCGAGCTTGATGGATTGCACCAGGTCATGCTCCGCGTCCAGATGCAGGAGCGGCATGAACCATCGATACAGTTCGCGGGCCCGCGCGAGCTCGCCCCCCATGACCGCGCGGTAAAGCTCGATCGACTCCTCGGGGAACACGTTGGTGAGGCCCGAGACCCAGCCCTTGGCCCCGAGCGCGAGCGCCTCGAACACCACATCATCCAGACCCGCGAACAGCACGTAGCGATCGCCGAGCGCATTGAAGACATCGGTGAAGCGCCGGGAATCGGGTGAAGACTCCTTCAAGGCCACGATGTTAGGAACATCCGCGAGGCGCGACAGCGTTCCGACATCGATGTTGACGCGATACGACGGCGGATTGTTGTACAGCATGATCGGCAGCCCGGTCGCCGCCGCGACCGTTCTGAAATGATATTCGAGCTCGGCCGGCGTCGGCACGTACACCATGGCGGGCAGGAGCATCAATCCCGCCGCGCCGATGCGCTCCGCGTCGCGGGCAAAGGCGACGGCAGCGGCCGTGGTGAGCTCCGATACCCCCGCGATCACGGGGACTCTCCCCTCCGCCACCTCGACCGCCCCGCGAAGCACGGCGCGCTTCTCCTGCGCACTGAGCGAGTTGCCCTCGCCCACGGTGCCCATCAGCACCAAGCCGTGAACGCCATCCTGCAGCAGCGCTTTTTGCATTCGTTGGGTCGCCGGCAGGTCCACCTCCAGATCCGGATCGAATTGCGTGGTGGCGGCGGGGTATACGCCGCTCCAATCACAGGGCAGTGCGGTAAGCATGTTGCGCCTCGCTGGAAGCTGGACTGTCGAGAGCGTAGATCGTATACGATCTACGCGATTTCGATGCACTCCACCCACGGAATATCGCGCATGCACCTTCCCCGATCTCGAGCGTCGGCACGGCACCTCGTCCGGGCCATCGCATTTTTTGCATCGTTCGTCAGCTTCGCGTCCTGTACCAAGAAGGAAACGCCGGACGCGCGCTTCGCGGCCATCTACACGGCCGAGTGGAAATGGCGCCAGGAACAGTTTCCGGACGACGAGGACTCGCAGAAGCCGATCCAGGACCACCTGCCCAAGGCCGATCCGGACACGCAGCAAACGCGCCTTCGTATGTGGCAGGACACGCTCACCAAGCTCGACTCGATCCCGCGCGAGGAGCTGTCGCAGGCTGAGCGCGTGAATTACGACGTCTACCGGCCCCAGATCGAGACGCTGATCGCAAACCAGCGGTTTCGCGACTACGAGATGCCCGCGAACTCCGATACGACGTTTTGGACGGATTTGGGCTACACGGCCCGCCGCCCCTACCGTGATGCGCAGGATTACCACAATTGGATCGCGCAAATGCGCGACATCCCGCGCTATTTTCGTGAACAGATCGAGGAGATGCGGCGCGGCTTGAAGCGCGGGTTCACGCCGCCGCAGGTGACCATGAAGGGGCGCGACGCCTCGATCACCGCCGTCACCGAGGCAGCGCCCGAGCAGAGCCTCTTCTATACCCCGTTCAAGGAGATGCCGGGAATCGCCGACGCGGACCGGGCCTCGCTCAGGGCAGAGGCCATCGCCGTCATCCGCGACTCGGTGCAGCCGGCCTACCAAGATTTGCTGGCGTTCATGCGCACCGATTATCTGCCGGGAACCCGCGCCAGCCTCGCGGCCTATGATCTTCCCGACGGCAAAGCCTATTACCGCACGAAGATCCGCGAATACACCACCCTCGACATGGATCCGGACACCATCCATGCCCTGGGCGAATCGGAGGTCGCACGGCTGCACGGCGAGATGGTCGACACCATGAAACAGACCGGGTTCAAGGGAGACTATCCGGGGTTTTTGGTGTTCCTGCGGGCCGATGCGCAGTTCCAGGCGTACTCCGCACAGGATCTGCTCATGCGCGCCGCCTGGATCGCCAAGAAGTTCGACGGTAAGGCCTCGCAATACTTTGGACTGTTGCCGCGTGCCCGCTTCGCCATCCAACCGGTGCCCGACGACATCGCGCCGTTCTATACCGCCGGCCGCGGCGGTCCGGGGCTGTTTCTGCTGAACACTTACAACCTGCCGAGCCGCCCGCTCTACAACCTCACCGCCCTGACGCTGCACGAGTCCGCGCCCGGACACGCCTTCCAGATTCCGCTGGCGCTCGAGCACAAGCAACAGCCTGAATTTCGCCAGCACACGTATCTATCCGCGTATGGCGAAGGCTGGGCGCTCTATTGCGAGTGGCTCGGCCAGGAGATGGGCATGTACGAGACACCCTACGACCGCTTCGGCATGCTCAACTACCAGATCTGGCGCGCTGCGCGACTGGTGATCGACACCGGTATCCATGCGCAGGGCTGGAGCCGGGACCGCGCCATCGACTACCTGCGCGAGTACACGGCGCTGCCCGAACATGAGATCCAAACGGAGGTGGACCGCTACATCGCATGGCCCGCCCAGGCGCTGTCGTACTACCTCGGACAGAGTGCCATTCTGGAAGGACGCCACAAAGCCGAGAAGGCGTTGGGCGCGCACTTCAACGTGCGCGCCTTCCACGATGCGGTGCTCGAACTCGGCTCGGTGCCCCTGCCCGTGCTCAGCGCACGTATCGACCGCTTCATTGCCGAGGGCGGCAAGGGCCCTTATCCGGATCTCGAATAGCTTGGGTGCCGGACGCTCGGACGCATTGCCGGGATTGGCGGCGGCGCGGCGGCGTGCTCGAAGCCCGAAGCCAGTTTTACGAGCGTGGGCTCGCTGAAGGCAGGCCCGAAGAACGATAATCCGACCGGCAGCCCTCGATGCAGCCCCGCTGGAACCGTGATGTGCGGATAGCCTGCGATGGCCGCCGGCGAGGAGCAGCCGCCGGTGTCCGAGTCGCCGTTCACTTCGTCGATCAACCAGGCGGGACCCGAGGTGAGCGTGACCATCGCATCGAGCCGGTGCTCGGCGATCACTGCGTCGATGCCGTTGGCGCGCGTCGCGGCGAGACAGCTCTCGCGCGCCTTGCGGTAGGCCTCCTCGCTCAATTCGCCCTTGGCCTGCGAGCGGCGCAAAAGTTCCTGCCCGAAGAACTCGAGTTCCTGCGGGGCCTTGGCCTCGTTGAAGCGAATCAGAGCCTCGAGTGACCGGACCGGAAAATTCATGGGCAATCGAGCCAGGTAGGCGTTCAGATCGGTTTTGAATTCGTACAGCAGCACCTCGAGTTCCGGAGCCTCCCATTCGCCGTGCATGGGCAGATCCGCGGGGTCGACGATAATCGCACCGGCTCGGGAGAGCAACGCGATGCAAGTGTCGAGGAAGGCGTTCATCGACTCGTTCTCGGCGAAGAACTTGCGTGCTATGCCGAGTCGCGCACCCCGCAGCCCATCGGGATCCAAGTACGGGCGGTAGTCGGCCAGGAAATTGCCCCCCAACACGTCAGTGGCCGCTTGCGCGGCCGCATCCAAAGGATCTGGCGCGGATATCGCGCCGAGAAGCAGCGCCACATCGTGTACCGACCTCGCCAGCAGACCCGCCGTATCCTGACTGTGCGATATGGGCACGATGCCGCGGCGGCTGACCAGTCCGACCGTGGGCTTGAATCCCACGATGCCGTTGATCGAAGCCGGGCTGACGATGGAACCGTCGGTCTCCGATCCGATGGCGGCCGCGCAGAGCTCGGCCGCCACCGCCACCGCCGATCCGGAACTCGATCCTGAAGGCGTGCGATCCAGGGCGTAGGGGTTGCGGGTCTGCCCGCCGCGCGCGCTCCAGCCGCTGCTCGAGTGCGTCGAGCGGAAGTTGGCCCACTCGCTCAAATTGGTTTTGCCGAGAATGACGGCGCCGGCAGCGCGCAACCGCGCGGCGAGCGGAGCGTCCTCGGGCGCATACCAGCCTTCCAGTGCGAGCGAGCCCGCGGTGGTCATCATCCGGTCAGCGGTCTCGATGTTGTCCTTGATCAGAATCGGCATGCCGTGCAACGGGCCGCGAGGCCCTCGCGTCGCGCGTTCCCGGTCGAGCGCCGCGGCGAGGTCGAGCGCCCGAGGGTTGGTTTCGATCACTGCACGAAGGCACGGTCCGCGACGGTCCATCGCCTGGATGCGGTCGAGATAATGGCGGGTCAGGCTCTCGGAGGTGAGACGCCCGGCCGTGATCTGCGCGGCGAGGGCTGCAAGGTCCCTCGAGAGTTCGGAGCCGGCGGCGCCACGCGTCCAGACCGGGCGGGCGGAGCCCGCGACAGACGCGGCTCCGGCCCATCGCAAGAAAGTACGCCGGTGCAACGCTGCGCTTCCCTCAAAGTCGAGGGAGTCACTTATAGCTCAACGGCCGGTGTTGATCCACACCGCCTTGGGCTCGGTGAAGTTCTCGATTGCCGCCTCGCCGTGCTCGCGCCCGAACCCCGAATCGCGAGAGCCGCCCCAGGGCAAACGCACGTCGGTCGGCCCATAGGTGTTCGCCCAAACGGTTCCCGCCTTGAGCCGCTTGATGAAGCGATGAATGCGGCCTATGTCCTCGCTCCACACGCCGGCTGCCAGGCTGTACTTGGTGCCGTTGGCAATGCGCAGGGCATCCTCCTCATCCTTGAAACGGATCACCGCAGCCACCGGCCCAAAAATTTCTTCCTGCGAGATGCGCATCGAATGCTCGACGTTGGCGAACACGGTCGGCGCGACGAAGAATCCGGTGCCGCCGACGCGCGCGCCGCCTGCAACGAGCTCCGCGCCCTCGCGCTTGCCGATGTCGATGTATTCGAGCACGCGATGCATCTGGACCGCCGACACCAACGGCCCCATGGCGGTCGCCTGGTCGCGGGGATCGCCCATGCGGATGGCACCGGCGCGCGCCACGAGGCGATCGACGACCTCGTCGTGAATCGATTCGTGCACCAGGATGCGGGAGCCGGCGGAACACACCTGCCCCGAATTGAAGAAGATGCCCGAGGCCGCCGCCTTGACGGCCGCATCCAGATCGGCGCCGGGGAAAATGATGTTGGCCGACTTGCCGCCGAGCTCCAGCGTCACGCGTTTGAGATTGCCGGAGGCCGCTCTCAATATCTGGCGACCCACTGCGGGGGAGCCGGTGAAAGTCACCTTGTCCACACCGGGGTGCTCGACCAGCGCCGCGCCGGCGGTCTTGCCGAAACCGGACACCACGTTCAGAACGCCGGGCGGAATGCCGGCGGCGAGCGCCAGCTCGCCGAGCTTGAGCGCCGTGAGCGAGGTGAGCTCCGCCGGCTTGAGCACGACGGTGCAGCCGCACGCGAGCGCCGGGGCGATTTTCCACATCCCGATCATGAGCGGGAAATTCCACGGCACGATCGCTCCCACCACGCCGATGGGCTCGCGCAAGCTGTACGTCAGCGCATCGGTGCGCGCCGGAATCACCTGACCGTTGATCTTATCGGCCCAGCCGGCGTAGTACGTCAACGTGTCGAGAACCGCCGGCAGATCCTGCCGGCGAATGGTGGAGACCGGTTTGCCGGAGTCGAGGCTTTCGAGCTCGACGAGCGCGTTCTCGTGATCCCGGATCAGCTCGGCCCAGCGAAGCAGCAGCCGCCCCCGTTCGGAGGCCTTCAAGTGACCCCACTCCCCGTCGAAGGCAGCGCGTGCCGACACGACGGCCGCATCGACGTCGGCGGCATCACCCTCGGCGACCCGGGCAATGACGGTCTCGGTGGCGGGATCGACGGTCTCGAAGTAGCGGCCCGACTGCGCCGGCCGACGTGCCCCGTGAATCAACAGCTGCTCGCGGCCTGCCGGTGCTTGTTCCGAAGGCGTCGCAGGCTTCTCTTGATATGTATCTAGCATCATATGTCACAGTTCCAATTTGATCGGTGTTCCAGCATATTCCCCGAGATAATCCGTGGGAATATGTCTTTGAGAGCCGGTTTCCTTTATGCTTTATATGCATCGATTTGCATATTCCAAGGGACGCCACATGCCGACCGATCCAGACGCACCACAAGCACAGATCGAGCCCGGGTTGATCCGCATCGAGATCGAGCCCGTCTGGCGCTTTCGCCGCGAGGACGATGGGCGAACGACCCTCGTGATGCTGGATTTTCTCAAGGAGATCCGCGCCACCGGAAAAATCACCCGGGCCGCGGTGCGCGCAGACATGTCGTACCGGCATTGCTGGAACTTGATCGAGAAATGGGCCGCGTTCTTCGGCGCGCCGCTGGTCGAGCGGCACCAGGGACGCGGCACCCGGCTCACCCCCTTGGGCGAAAAGCTGGTGTGGGCCGGGCAGCGCCTGCAGGCGCGGCTCAAACCACAACTTCAAAACCTCGCGCAGGAGCTGGAGACCGACATCAACGAGGTATTGCCGCAGCGGACCAACCTGGTGCGCATTCACGCGAGCCACGGTTTCGCCGTATCGAAGCTGCGCGAGCTGCTCTCCTCCCTCGAGCCCCAGCTCAACGTCGATCTGCGCTACGTCAGCAATCAAAACTCGCTCGCCTCGCTGGCGCGCGGCGCGTGCGATCTGGCGGGCGTCCACATTCCGCTGGGAGAGCTGCGCGGCAAGGTCATCGCGGCGGCCAAGCAATGGTTGATCGCGGGGGAGCATCGAGTCATCGGCTTCGTCACCCGAGAAATGGGACTGATGGTGAAACGCGGCAACCCGCTCCACATCGAGTCGCTCGATCAGTTGATCGGCGGCGACATTCGATTCGTGAACCGCGACGCTGACTCCGGCACGCGCCGCCTGTTCGATGAGCTGTTGAAACAACGCGGTCTCGAAGCCACCCGCATCAACGGCTACTTGCACGAGGAGTTCACGCACGCCGCGGTCGCCGCCTACGTCGCGAGCGGCATGGCGGACGCCAGTTTCGGCGTGGAGGCCGCCGCAAGGCAATTCGATCTGGATTTCGTGCGGCTGGTGACCGAGGACTACCTGTTCGTGTGCCGCAAGCACACGCTGGAGAGCGAGTCGGTGCAACGGCTGGTCAGCGTCATGCGCAGCCCGGAGTTCGCCGCGGCAATCGGAGAGCTTCCGGGCTACACCGCCAAGGACCCCGGGGTGATCAAAGGTATTCGCGAAGCGTTGCGCTAGACTATCGGCCGATCAAAACAAGCGGTTCTCGCCGCGGGGGCATCGATTTCATGGCGGACGGCAACGGTGGGCGCCCGCAAGCTCATCTTCTATGGGTGCTCTGGGCGGCGGTTTCAGCAGGTGGGATCCCAGCATCGGGCTCGTGCGCCGCGCAACCGCCGCAAGTCGATGACTATGTGGCAGCCGAGATGCGCGAGCAGCACATCCCAGGGCTGTCGCTCGCGGTCCTGCGGGACGGCCAGCCGCTCTACATCAAGAGCTATGGCGTCGCCACCCTCGAACACGCCGTGCCCGCGAGACCCGAGACCTTGTTCCAGTTGGGCTCGGTCGGCAAGCAATTCACCTCGACCGCCGTCATGCTCCTCGCGCGCGAGCATCGTCTCGATCTCGACGACCCTCTATCGAAATATCTGCCGGAAATTCCTCCCGGCTGGCGCGCCGTCACGTTGCGCGACATGCTCAAGCATCAATCCGGCATCGCGCAGCTGACGCCGCCCGCACGGGACTTGCTCGACCTGCACCACGATTACACAGACGATGAGTACATCCGTCTGGCGACTTCCCTCCCCCTCGACTTCGCGCCCGGCACTGACGCCTCTTACAGCGACACCGCCTATGTGCTTCTCGGCATCGTGATCGATCGCCTCACCGGCGGCTTCTACGGCGACCTGCTCGCCGAGCGCGTCTTCCGCCCGCTTGGCATGACGCGCACGCGCATCCTCTCGGACACCGACATCATCCCGGACCGCGCCTCCGGTTACGAAATCGGCCCCTCGGGTGCACTCCAGAATCAGGGCTGGGTTGCGCCCGCCCTGAACCGGACCGCGGACGGAAGCCTGTATTCCACAGCGCTCGATCTCGCCCGCTGGGATCGGGCATTGTGGGCGGGGACGGTGCTCACGCACGACGAGCTGGCCCGCGTCTGGAGCGTCGATCCGCTGAAGGGCGGCGAAGCGCCGCTCCTGCACTATGGCTACGGCTGGGAGATCAACTCCCTGCGCGGACATCCCGTGATCGAATACGACGGCAACTGGCAAGGCTTTCAATCCGCCATGGCCCGTTACGAGGATCGGCATCTGACGGTCGTCGTGCTCACCAATCTCTCGCTCTGCCGGGTGCAGCGCATCGTGCATACGGTCGCGGGTTTTTTCGATCCGGAGGTCGCGCATTTCAAGGAGCCGTCCGGCGACTCGCGGCCGGCGCTGACGCGCGCGTTTCGCCGGCTCATCGACGATGCGCAGAAGGGGGAATTTCAGAGCGAGAGCTCGAGCGCTGCCGCACAACGGAAACTATCGCGCGTCTGGCTCCGAGCGCTGGCCCGCGATTTGCGCGAAACCGGACCGATCGAGCGGCTGCTCTTCGCCGAAGAAAGAACCACGAGGGCCGGCCTGGAACGCGTCTATCGGCTCGACACCCGGGAGATGGTCGACTTTTTCACGGTGCGTTATCTGCAGGGCGGGGTTATCGATGAGGTCGCGTTGTATCACGAGTACTGAGGGTCGTGACGGCGCCAGACCTTTCCCTGGAACCTCCGCCTCGGCATACTGAAAGCGCGCCTTTCGTGCGCTGCGACAATCGAGTCACCGAATTCGAGTCACCAGGGAGAACCGTACCGTGTCCAAGAACAAACCCAAGTTCAAGAGCCGCGTGTTCGCCGACAAATTCCGTGAGCTGCTGAGTGAAGTGCCCGACGCTTGCAGTCTGCCAGAATGGCAACAGCTTTACCGCGAGCTCATCTTCACCACGGGCATGCATATCCTCGAGAAATTCCCGGAGGATGCGACGCGCGAGCGCCGCCCGCAGGACAAGCACGCGAGCGGTGGATCGGGCGGCGGTGGTCATCCGTCCGTTCTTCCTTGCCGCTTCGTGGATTTTCCCGCATTCGTGCTGTGTCTCACGCCGGAATCGCCGGCCAGATAGTCCGCGACCGCGCCTCGGCGCGCGGACGGACTGGTACCGATTTTCTCGATCTGAGACTGGTTCGAGCGGTCGATGGTGGCGACGAGCTCCTTGAAATCGACGCGTGAGCGCAGCGAGGCGAAGTACGGCTCGTGCGTGGCCCACCACGCGCGTCTCCATCCGAGCCGGGCGGCCGTTTGCAAATCGCGCATCGCCTCGTCGCCCCGTCCCAACAAGGCGAAGACCCTGGCGCGCAGCTCATACGTCGCATGCCGCGAGACTCCGTTCGTGATCATGCGATCAATCATGGTGCGCACCGTATTCAGCTGCTTTTCCGCCTCCGCTCGGCGGCCGAGCAAAAGTTCCGCGGCCGCGAGATCCACCCGATAGGATGCGCCTATCGGCAGTTCGCCGCGGGCGTACCACGGTGAATCGGCGAAGCCGGCGAGCAGATCCGGCGCCCGGAGCGCCCGTTGAAGCAGTCCCTCGACCTCAGTCGCCTCACCGAGCAACAGGTGCGCGTATGCGGCCTCCATCAGTGCGGGGCCATGAGACGATCGGTCCAAGTGAGATGCGTTCAAATACGCACGCAATCCCTCCACACCGCTCTGACAGAACACCACCCGAACGAGCGCGGCGTCGGCGCCCTCTTGCTCCTTGGCCTCGACCCGCCCGGTTTCAACCGTCGCGCGCGCCGGGTCGGGAAGCACCAGGTCCAGAAAATAAGCCGCCCGAGCCCAGTAGAGGTCGAAATCGCCAGCCGGCTCCGCCTTGATGGCCTCGGAATTCCAGCGGAGCGCTGAGGGGATGTCGCCGCGAGATTCGGCAAGCGCGGCCAGGCGATCCAGGGCAGCGGCTGACTTCGGCTGAAGGATGCGGGCACGCTCGCAGGCTTCGGCGGCCTCCTCGTAGCGCATCAGGTCGCCCAACGCCGTGCATCGCTGCTCCTGCAGGGTCGAATTCAGCGGATCGAGCTCCGCGGCATGATCGTAGCTTTTGAGTGAGTCGCCCGGCCGCCCGTCGAGCAGCGCCATGCGGCCGATTTCTGCAAAGGCCCCCATGTTGCTCGGGTCCAGCTCAATGGCACGTTTGAGATCTTCGAGCGCCTCGGCCGGACGCGCCTGCACCGCCCGCAGCGCGCCGCGAACTGCGTACGCATCGGATAACCGGTCATCGAGCCGCAACGCCGAAGCGATCAGAGGATCCATTTGTGCGGCAACTTCCGCCGTCGGGGTGTCGTGAAAGAAACCCCGGTTGAGATAAGCCCGCGCGAGCCGGGCATACGCCGACACAAATTTGGGATCCGCCCGAAGCACCTGTCGGTACAGATCGATGGCCTGGTCCGTGGACTCCGGCGTCAGCTGCTGATCGAAGTGGCGCGCCAGCAGATACTCCTGATACGCGTCGGGATCGTTCGTCCGGCGCAAGGCGAATTGACCCTCGACCCCGGCGGTGAGCCGCACTTTCAGCGAATCCGCCACCGACCTCGAAATGTCCTCCTGCACGCTGATGGCATCGTCTTTCGTCTTGTCGAAATTCCGCGACCACAGGTGAAAGCCATTACGGGCGTCGATCAGCTGCACCGTGATTCGGATGCGATCTCCCGTGCGGCGCATCGAGCCCTCGAGGATATGAGTGGTATCGAGCGCCTTGCCGATTTCACGCACATCCTCGCCGCGGCCGCGGAACGCGAAGGCGGAGGTCCGCGCGACGACTCGCAAGGTTGGAATCTGCGACAGCCAGTTGGAGAGCTCTTCGGTTAGGCCGTCGCAGAAGGATTGGTCGGCTTTTTCGGCGGTCAAATCGACGAACGGCAACACGACGATGGAGTTGCCCGAGACAGGCACCGTCGTCCGGGTCCAGGTGAAAATTAGCGCTGCCGTCAATGCGATCGCGGCAAGGCCGCCGGCCATGGTGCGCGTGCCCCAGCGCCAACGGCGATTTGAATGTGGGCCGTCGGCGGCGAACGGCGGGGCGGCGGACGAGGCCCCGGGAGCAGGTGCCTGCCCCGCCGCAGGTGTTTGCGCCGCCGCAGGTGCCCCAGCCATAGGCCCGCTGGCCCCAGCCACCCCCGCCGCCAGTTGCGTCACCGGGGCGACGAGCCGGTAGCCTTTGCGGGGGATGGTTGCGATATAGGTGGGCTGCGCGTCCACATCGCCCAGGAGCTTGCGCAACTGCGACACCGCTTGATAGACCGAGGCGGAGCCCACGACGACTCCGCTCCAGACCTCTTCGAGCAGACGGTCGATGCTCACGACAGAACCCGCGGAGTCAGCGAGAAAGACGAGCAGCCGCATCATCCGCGGCTCGAGTTTATGAATCTCCAGGCCGCGCGAAATCGTGTCGAGAGCCGGTTGGACGAGCCACTCGCCGATCTGAAAGGTATCTCGCGGGCCCGCAGTCGGCATCTCTGACGGCCTCCTTCGCCGCAGTATAAGGCCGCTGGGCATCCGCTACTCGTTGGCCCTTGCCGGTCGACGAACGAAATTCGGCGGCTGACGGCCCTTGCCGTCAGCCGCCCCGTAACGGTTCGCTCGATCACCGGGTACCGGAATTCTTGAGGGGCGTCCCGTCGCTTCGCGCGAGAAACGGTCCCTCGAGTTTTGCGGCAGCGGCTGCCATGGTCGCATCCACGCAGCGCACGAAATCAGGCTGATGTGATATCGAATGCGAATCCACCACCTGCTCGCACAGCTTACGAGCTGCCTGGTGAATCCTCTGCTTTGCGGTCCTGATACCCTCGGTCGTCGATAGATCCAGATCTCCCACCGGGACACTGGCGCTTTTCGCCGCCGCGGTGTTGGTCGGGGAACACTCGTCCGTGGCATACGCGGGTTGCAGCCAGATGGCCGCGACCACCAAGCCCGCGGATGCCATCATCACCGCCTGATAGATCCCCGTACTGAAAAAGCCCGTGCGAATTGAATCGTATTGAATAGAATTCATAAAAGGTCTCCTGGTGCGCATGAAATGCTTGGCGTTCACTTGCTGGCGAGGCGGTAATCGGCCCCGAATCGCAAGCGAGTGAGGGCAGCGGAATTCACGGTCCGCACCGCCTGATCGATGGCGTGATTGACGCAGGCGCGCTGGGCAACGAGATGCCCGAGGTCCGCCGGCAGGGGGCAAACCGCTTGCGCGGCATAGCGAATGCGGCGATAGAGGGCCTCGGCGCCCGCCGCGTTTTGGATATCCAAGTCGGCGAATCTCACCACTTGAGTGAGAGTGGAACTGTCCGCGGCGTGGCCTCGGGGTGCGGCCACGCAGCCGCCGGCAATCCCCAGCAGGCAGCACATACCGGCATACAACAGAGTCGTTTTCATGATGGTGTCCTTTAGCGTTGGTGATGTCAGAACTCTCGCCGCGATTTGCCGCGGTGAGGCCGGTGGTGTACGGCCGGCAAGGGGGCAGAGTCCTCAGGGATCGCTAAAGGAGGTCTAAACCTTTTCTGAGCCTATAGAAATCAATGTATTGAGAGCGGTAGGGCGCGCGATGCGCCGCGGTCACGCGATCAAAGAAAGGGAACGCGGCCGCAATAAAGCCGTACAGAATGAGCGCCGTGAGCGCGGCGAGGAAACTTCTCAAGGACGAAGCAGGTCCCGCTCCTCGGCCTCGTGATACGCACCACGGTGTCGTCCAGCCGTAACAGGCGTGGCGCGCCTTGAGCACGTCGCGATGCGTGGAACGGGACCCGCGCCATGTCGATGTTCTCGTCGCGGTACAGATCCCAGAATCGCCGGGGCGTCACGTAAGGATCATGAGGATGCGTGAACGATGCCACCATGAAAAACGGACGACCGTCCGGATTGAAATCCGAAGGGCAGATGTCGGTGGTCAGGTGATGCGCGAACGTTGGAACATCGGAGGGCAACGGCGCCGTGTTGTCCCATGCACCGATGTTCGAACATAGCTTGCCGGTCATCAACGCGCCCGCACCGAGCTGATCGCACAGAGGCGCACAGATAGCGCGAACTTCCGGCGCAAAGCGGCGTAGACTGTGAAGCTCGTCCCGCCATCGCCGGCTCCGGTCCGGAATGGGGACATCACGGAGAGACAATGGCACGGGTCAATTATCGGCACCAGAAAAACTTGCGCGAACAGCTGAAGAAAAAGCGCAACGACGAGAAGCGGCTTAAAAAAGAGAAGCCGTCGGAGACAGCGAATTCAACGGAACCGGCGGCGAGCGCGCCGAGTTCTCCCCCTTCTGGAGCAGATCATGAACTCTGAGTGGACGCGCATTTACGTACCGCAACTGCCGACGGCCGGAGCGAGCAGGAACGAGTGCCGCGAGCGCGCGGCGGAAATCAAGGCCGAGCAGGAAGCGCAACGACATCGTGCGAAGAGCGAACAGTCCTCGGATCGCTATACGGCGCAGGAGCGGATTCGTTTATGGGAGAGTCTGCACGGCGCACAGTTGCCGCGCGACGCCAACCATCCTGTGCTCGCGGTGATCGCGGTCAATACGGGGCTCACGCTGGACCAGGTCAGAGCGGAACAGCAGCATCGCTTCGGCGTCCCCAGCGAGACCGTCTCGACCATCGCTGAATGAGGCTCGGGTAACGCTGCGCCCGCGGCGCAGCTCACCGGGTCGAGCGCGCCTCAGGAACCGATCGAGTCGGGCTTGATCGAGCGCAGCACTTTCCGCAGCCCCTCGGCCTGATCACGAAGCTCGCGGCTTTCCGCGAGCAGCCGGCTCTTGCGCGCAGCATCGATGGGGTCGTCCAATTCCAGCGCTTCGATATCGCGCGAATTCGCCCTCGACTCGAGCGACCGGGTCTGGGCCCACAACTCATGCACCGGATGGGCATCGTCGCTCGCGCGCCCGGTCAGGAAACCGTTCGCGTCGATCTCGGTGTGATCGACGATCAGCTTCGATTCCATCACGGGCTCGCCCTTGCCCGCGATGCTCTCGAGAGTCGCGCGCCGCTTCGACAGGAATTCACCGACCGCCGGGCCGCCGCGCCGCATGAAGTAATACACGCAAACGTCAACGATGGCGGCGTACCTCGGGTCTCGTCAATGAATCGAACATTTCAGGAGCTCCTCGGCGAGTATTCCGTGCGCTGAAGCAATGGCCCATGCCGCATGGCACATCTGACCACTATGTATCCTAACAGACGGTCATGCTCGGCGATTTTATTCAAGCTCCACCGAATGGAGCGACTTTCGGATCAGGCTGAGCCACCCGTGCCAATCTCCACGGCCGAGCCGTCACTGGCGGCCATGGCCGATAATCAGCTGATCGCGACACTGCCGCTGAGCGAGCGCCGGCGGTTGCTGACGATTGCCGAGAGGATCGACCTGGTACGCAGCGAGAAACTCGACGCGGGCTCGCGTCGATGCGCCAATGTCTATTTTCCAACCCGCGGGTTCATCGCGTTGATGGCCACGCTCAGTGGCAAACCCGTGGTGCAGGTCTGCATGATCGGACGCGAGGGGATGTGGGGTCCAGATCTCGCATTTTGCGCCCGCAATGAGCCCATGCACGCAGTGGTGCTCGGTCCAGGGGCCGCCTGGTGTATCAACGCGCGCGCGTTTGACGAAGAGATCAGCCATAGCGGGGCCCTGCGTCATTGCATGGATCGGTATCTGCGTGCCCTGATCGCGCAGCTGGCTTCCTCGGCCGCGTGTCTCGGATTTCACCAGATCGAGCCCCGATTGGCTCGCTGGCTGTTGATGAGCCAGGATCGGGCGCAGTCCGACCGCTTCTTCGCCACGCAGGAAGTGCTGTCCGCCATGCTCGGCGTGCGCCGGGTCGGCGTCACGGCCGCCGCCGGCGAACTGCAACGCCGCGGTCTGATCGAATACACCCGCGGCTACATCACGATCCTCAATCGTGCCGGACTCGAAGCCGCGTCCTGCAGCTGTTATCCCAAGGTCTGCACCGCGGATTAAGTGCGGTAGCGTACCGACGATCTCGTCGCTTGCGCGTACTGTCAGCATTCAATCCCTAGGGACCGGGCGCTTCGCCAATCGCGGCGTCCTCGCTTGGTGCCCCGTTACTACAAGGACCAGGGGCTGCTTATGAGTACGAGACTATCGACATTGATGAAGGGCGTCGTCGCATTGGCAGCGGGCGCCGTGGTGTTGGCCGCATGCGCCAGCAGCAACCCGGTGGCGGACGAAAAGATCGCCGTTGCGAAGGCCTCCGTACAGCGGGCCGAAGGCTCCGGTGCGCCGGAATTGGCACCGGTGGAACTCGCCAGCGCACGCGACAAACTCGCCCGGGCCGAAAAGGCCAACGCGGATCGGGATCTGCAGCCGGCCGTGCTCCTCGCCGAACAGGCAAACGCAGACGCCGAGCTCGCGGAAGCCACCGCGCAGCAGCAGCGTTCGCACAAGGCGGCGGCCGAGTTCGACGCAGGCATTCAAACTCTGCGCCAAGAATCGCTGCGCAGCTCGCCCCCCACTGAATAAGGACATATATGAAAACAAGAATCCGGGTCTTGATATCCATCGGCTCGGCGCTGAGCATCGCGGCCTGCGCGTCCATGCCGAAGCCCAATGCGGCATTGGAAGCAGCGCGTACCGAGGTGCAGACGGCGCAAGCGAATCCGAACGTCATCAGATACGCTCCCGTGGATCTGGACGCGGCCAAGAAACAGCTCGATGTCGCCCAGGCCGCCTACCTGCGTCACGACGACCCCGCCGTCGCACAGCCCGCGTACCTCGCCACTCAGATGGCGCGACTCGCCGAGGCGCATGGCGCCGCGAAGGCGGATGACGCGCGTGTTGCCGCCGGCCGTGGGGAGCGCGACAGGATTCAGCTCGACGCCCGCACCCGGGAGGTCGATACCGCGAAGGTGGCCACCAGCGCCGCCGTGCAACAGCGAGACCAGGCCACGGAACAGGCTGCCCGGCTCCAGGCTGAAGTCGATCAACTCAAGGCGAAGCCCACACCGCGCGGGCTGGTGCTGACGCTCGGCGACGTGCTGTTCGACACCGGTAAGGCACAATTGAATCCGGGGGCCGCGCGCAAGCTCGATCAATTGGCGCAATTCCTCACCGAGCATCCGGAGCGCCGCGTCCAGATCGACGGCTTCACCGATAGCGTCGGTACGGAATCCTATAACCAGACTCTTTCGCAGGCGCGCGCCGACGCCGTGAAATCCGCGCTCGTCACGCGGGGCATCGATGCGTCGCGAGTTGGGAGTCAAGGTTACGGCAAGGGTTTCCCGGTCGCCGATAACGCCGACTCGGGTGGGCGGCAATTGAATCGACGGGTCGAAGTGGTGATCGGCGATGAAAGTGGTGCCTCGATCTCGGCACGCGGTTAAGGTCCGAGCCGGCACGAGCAGGCCGGCGACAGCGATTTAAGCTAGACGGACCGGCGACACAGTGCTGCTATACAGGTCGCCGGTCTCTCCTTGGGACAATGACGAGATTCTTCGCGCCGAGCTGTTCAGCAGCGAGCGCCTCGAGCAGCATGCCGCGAGTCTTGCAGCCGCGCAGCAGGTGACGCGCAAGCGCTCGATGCGCCGGTCGCTCAATGCGCGTCTCAAGGAAAACGAATCCGTTCTGCTCGCCGCGTATCGGACCATCGGCGCGGCGGCAGACGAAGGCCGTTCCATAACCCCGGCCGCCGAATGGCTGCTGGACAATTATCATCTGGTCGAAGAGCAGATCCGCGAGATCCGCGCCGACCTACCTCCGGGATTCTACCGTCAATTGCCGCGCCTCGCGGACGGTCCGTTCGCCGGCTTTCCCCGTGTCTTCGGCATGGCGTGGGCGGTGATCGCACACAGCGACAGCCGCTTCGATCTGGAGTCGCTGCGGCTGTTCGTGCGGGCTTATCAGCGCGTGCAGCCGCTCACCATCGGAGAGTTGTGGGCGGTGGCCATCACGCTGCGCATCGTGCTGGTTGAGAACCTGCGCCGCGCGGCCTCGCGCATCGTGAGCAGCCGGGCGGCGCGCCAGGATGCGGACGCCGTGGCCGATCGCCTGCTGGGCGTGAACGGATATGCGCTGGAGCCCGACGCGTTGGTGCGTCGCGATACGCCAAACGGTTTCGCGCCCGCCTTCGTGGTCCAGCTCGTGCTTAGGCTGCGCGATCAAGATCCGGATACGACCCCCGCACGCGGATGGCTGGACGAACGCCTGACCTTGTTCGGCACGACGGCGGATGAGCTCGTGCACTCGGAGCATCAACGGCAAGGCGCCTCGAGCGTCACCGTACGCAATGTCATCACCAGCATGCGACTGCTCTCCGATGTCGACTGGCCGGAGTTCTTCGAAAGCGTCAGTCTGGTCGACGAGGTGCTGCGATCGAAGAGCGGCTTCGCCGCCATGGATTTCGCGAGCCGCGACCTGTATCGCCGGGCGATAGAACAACTGGCGCGTGGATCGAAGCACACCGAGCTCGGCATCGCGCGCACCGCCCTGGCGGCGGGCGACGATCTCGATGCGACGGATGGCAGCGATGCCGATCGGCGGCGCGACCCGGGTTACCATTTGATCGGTCCCGGCCGGCGCGCCTTCGAAACCGTGCTGGGGTATCGGGCGCCCCGCTGGAAAGCGTTGCGTCATTCCAGAATCTTCAGGGCCGGCGATTACATCGGCGCCATTTTCATGATCGCCGCCATGGTCATCCTGCTTCCCCTGACGTTACTGCATGCATGGGGCGTGAGGGAGCCGTGGCTCGCCCTCCTCGCCTTGCTGGGATTGGTGCCGGCGATCGACGCAGCGGTCGCGCTCGTGAACCGCTCCGTGACGCGGGGCCTGGCGGCCACCATCATCCCGGGTCTTGCGCTTCGCGAAGGCATCCCGCCTGATCTGCGCACCATGGTCGTGGTGCCGAGCTTGCTGACGAACTCCGCGTCCATCCGGGAACACATCGAACGGCTCGAGATCCATTACCTTGCCTCGCCGGACGTCGAGCTGCATTTCGCAATGCTCACCGATTGGACCGATGCACCGACCGAGCATACCGCGCAGGACGCCGCGCTCCTCGAGGTCGCCATCGAGGGCATCGCACGGCTGAATCGTCTGCACGGTCCCGCACCTGCGGGAGAGCGCTTCATTCTGCTTCATCGCCGACGGGTCTTCAGCAGCGGGCAAAAGCATTGGATGGGGTGGGAGCGCAAGCGCGGCAAGCTCCACGAGTTGAACCAGCTGCTGCGCGGTTCGGCGGATACGACATTCGTCGGAGCCGACGGCGCGCCCCCTCGCGTCCCTTGCGGCGTGCGCTACGTCGTCACGCTCGATACGGATACCCGATTGCCGCGCGACGCGGTACGGCGATTGGTCGGAAAGATGGCCCATCCGCTGAATCGGCCCGGCTTCGATGCCGCGACCGGCCAGGTTCTCCAAGGCTATGCGGTGCTGCAACCGCGGGTCGCGCCGTCCCTCCCGATGGGTAGCGAAGGCTCCGTCTTTCAGCATGTATTTTCCAGCGCGAGCGGCATCGATCCGTATGCGGCGGCAGTTTCCGACGTCTACCAGGATCTGTTCGGTCTCGGCTCCTATGCCGGCAAAGGCATCTACGACATCGATGCCTTCGAGTCGGCATTGGCCGGTCGCGTGCCCGAAGGAACGCTGCTCAGCCACGATCTTTTCGAGGGAACCTTCGCGCGGGCGGGGTTGGTCTCCGACATCGAAGTCGTGGAGGAGTTTCCGGCTCGCTACGACGTGGCCGCTGCGCGCCAGCACCGCTGGGCTCGGGGGGATTGGCAACTGCTGCCGTGGATATTGGGCCGCGGCGATGCCGCGGGCGATGGCCGCGGCAGTGGCACGATGCCCCTGATCGGGCTTTGGAAGATGCTCGATAACCTGCGGCGCACCCTCTCGGCGCCGGCCGCGCTCGCCGCGCTGGTCGCGGGGCTGCTGCTTCCGGCACGCAGCGCGCTATTGTGGGACGGGTTCATATGCGCGACCGTCGCTCTGCCGGCGGTCTTGCCGGTGTTCACTGCGATCCTTCCAAGCCGCCCCGAAATCACGCTTCGCAGCCACCTGCGCGCGCTGCGCAGAGACTTGGGGCTCGCCGTGACGCAAACCGCCTTCCTGCTCACGTTCCTGGCCCCTCAAGCAACCTCGATGATGGACGCGATCGGTCGCACGCTGTTCCGCTTGTTCGTGAGCCGGCGGAATCTTTTGCAATGGGTCACCGCCGCACAGGCGAAGCTGGTGTTCCGGCTCACCTTCCCGAGCGCTTATCGCCGCATGTGGGGCTCCGTCGTCATCGCCGCCCTCGGTGCCGCCGTCATCATTCGTGTGCGGCCGGAGAATGGCTGGCTGTCCGCGCCGTTCTTGACCCTATGGGCGCTTTCGCCTGCCATCGCGGTGTGGATCTCGAGATCGCCCGATTCGGCGGGCCGTCTTGCCCTCTCGACAGGCGATCAACGCGCCTTGCGGTTGGTCGCACGCCGCACGTGGCGTTACTTCGAAACCTTCGTGACGGCCGAGGAACACCTGTTGCCGCCGGACAACTTCCAGGATGACCCTCATCCCGTGGTGGCGCACCGCACCTCGCCCACCAACATGGGTCTGTACCTGTTATCCGCGGTCAGCGCCCGCGACTTCGGCTGGCTGGGGACCGTCGACTTCGTGGCACGCGTGCAGGCGACGCTCGCGACCCTCGAGCGTCTGGAGCGCTTTCGCGGCCATTTCTACAACTGGTACGACACGCGCGATATGCGGGTCCTGGAACCCCGATACGTGTCGACCGTGGACAGCGGTAATCTGGCCGGACATCTGATCGCGCTGGCGAACGCCTGCCGTGAGTGGATCGATGCGGCCCC
>Ga0187851_10000194_pt1 | contig 65609 bp, 53 predicted proteins | sample June2016WEW_6_10_FD_132997 | JGI IMG/M metagenome (GOLD analysis project Ga0187851, IMG submission 132997) | Peatland microbial communities from SPRUCE experiment site at the Marcell Experimental Forest, Minnesota, USA - June2016WEW_6_10 | ecosystem: Environmental > Terrestrial > Soil >... | reverse complement strand
ACTGTTTATCACCTGCGATGAACCTGTGAGACCCGATGCAACAGTGGTAGAGAATGCAGTGCTTGTGCCTATTTGAACCGTATAGGTAGATGCTCCCGCTACAGAGCTCCAGTTTAGAGTCGGCGAGGTGGCCACCCCTGTCGCAGCATTCGAAGGCGACGAGAGCGTAGGAGCGGAAGGCGCCGAAACCGTCCCGTAATACGCGAAAGCGCCAATATCCCACGCTGATACATTATAAATGTTGCCCACGATGTCAGTAGTAAAATTGAGCGGTGCAGCGGAATTAGAAGTATTGGTACCAACTCCGATAAGCTGAGAACCGGAAGGCAATCCATAATTTTCGTTTCCAGGAGTTACGTTGATAAAGTTGGTAGTATTGACAGGGATATTTTGCAGGTTCGTGCTTCCATAGGCATCGCTGCTGGCACAAGTGGTCAGTGTCATGGTACCGCTTCCGTTGTTAAAATATGATTGCCCGGTGCCATTGCCTCCAGCATAACAGTTTTTACATATGCATATTTGTCCAAGACTACCACCATAATATACCCCAGACCCACCGCAAATCATTGTGCAGTTGTATACATTTAAATTGCCGCTGGCGGATATGCAATTAGTGTAGTTATCAGTGCCAAAATCATAAAAAATGCAATTCCAGCAATTTACATTACAATTTTGACTACTGATTCCAATTTCGAACACGGTATTGCTATTAAAGCCCTTGAGTAGACAATTTGATATATCAATTCTGTCTGTCCCACTCGTATTCAAATCAAAGATCTCATTGTTACCTCCGGAGTTTGCGGTCGGAATGTACAATTGCAATCCGTCAAACTGCATATAGGCCAGCCGCGCATCAATAACCGTGGATGAATATGTTACAGATATCATATAGGCCGATGAGACCCATCTTCCATTATGCCGTTGACTCTGATTACATTGCATGGAAGTATCGTTTGGAGTAAAAATACGAATATAGTTGTTTGGACCAGTGGTGAATTCAGTACCACCACCATCACCTACCATTTTAATTGCGGTTGTATCTGCTCCGGCATCATAGTAGCAAGCAATATTTAAAACGTATCCGCCGGATACGAGATTACCGGTATTCAGAAAACTTGGCCCTGTTACACCGGCATCACTACCTCCTCCTCCCTGCGACCCGACAGCTGCCGCAAGTGAGGGAAAGCAGTGGGCTATACTGTTTACGGTCTGGTTGGATACGTTACCTGGCGTTCCTCCGATTGCCGTGACGACATTCCAAACGGTCGTTGATACTTTACTTGAAATGAAGCAGACGGAGCTGGTGTTATAGGTCACTTTATCACCCACTCCCATATTAGTCGCTGTCTGCGCGACAGAAAAAGTAGCCTGCCCGTTACTGATGGTTATAGTTGGCGATCCGGTCGTATGGTTGTTTGTATTCTGACCCACACTATAATAGATGTTCGTCTGCGCCAGCAAGGAAGCGCCAAGGCCAGAAATCAATAATAAGGCGATTTGTTTCATCATACGGTCATCCCCTAAGCTGATTCTCTAACTAATCAGCAATTTACTTTGCTTACGCCGGCGCCATCCTGATTTAATTATATCAAGTAAGCCAATTCGCTTTAACCATAAATTGATTTTATCATTTGCGATATTAGTCGAGCAATTAATAAGATTGGCGCATAGACCTCGATAAGAAGGCGCATATACATTAACCTCGGCTTCCGGCAGATATTCATTGCAGATTTCCTCTTTGTATTGTGCCATTCCCAAACCGAAGTCGATAACTCGCACGTGCTGTTCACATAGACTTTCGATATCTTTAAGCAAAAGAACAGTGCCAACTCTATTTTTTCGGAATGCGGGAATATAGCCAGTCGCGATATAATAAAGTACATCCTTAAATAACTCACCTTGCCAGAAAGCAATTGGTTGATTTTTAACATACAGCACTCTCGCTCTCAACCAACCCTTGGCGGCGGCGGTAGATATTCTGCGATAGGTATCTCCATTATTAAGAAACCCCACGCCCAGCCCTCGATGATAGGTTGTCGATGCGATTTGTTCTGTTGCCGTACAGAATTGATCCACTTCATTTACACCGGTAAAAAGTTTATATTCGATATCAGGTCCGAACTCTTTCTCGAAATTCCTGACATAGCTCTTAAGTTTATATCTTTTATCACCACTCTTTAACTTTAAAAAGGCTTCATAATTTTCCGGTAATTGCAATCTCCAACGGTGAAGAGTCTTTGGCGCATGATCCCGCATCATGATGTTCGGGAGGCGACAGGCGCTTGCATATAAAGCGCTCGTGCGCATAAGATTTCCAAGTTTGCAGGCATCAGCTTCACGGGATTTCAGCAACCCAATTATATAATTTATCAATTCATCGGAAATTTCAGCGGATGTCAAATTGTCACTTCCATGGCAGGCAAAAATGATTTGCTTGATTGATAAACCGGGCAATTTGGCGTATCCCAACGTAGGGCGAATAATTGATTTCTGAAACCGGCCAACCAACAATGCCGCCTCTTTATCATGATACCGTGCAAGAAGTATACATGGGGCAAGAAATTCCGGACGCTTTGTTATAACGCTCACAAAAAAATCCAAGTCGGTTTCAGTATTATATGAAAAGTCATTCCAAACAGACCGTAATTTTTCAAGCTGTTCAATATTGGTAAAAGCTTCAATTTTCAGCGTATTAGACACTACTACCCTCCCGTTGCTTCAACAACATTACCTTATTAAGCATAAGCCTATATCGACGTATAATATATGATATTTTCCTAAAAAATGTTTTTCATCACCCTTACGATCAACTGAGGCATTCCAAGCCAGTCATAAGCGCCGCCAAGTTTAGCTTTGACAAGAGCAATATCATCCATATCGTTCATCGGCAGCCTTCTTAAGAAATAACGATTATCTTTTGAATGCGCGCGTCCGATGCGCGTGGATACCCCCCAGCTATAGCCGCCTTCAATGAGAATCCCCTCCAATTCATTGATAAATCGCATGTTACCGCTAGGGAATGCATAAGGATAGCTGAATGACTCAACGGCAAAACCAATCCGGTCCTCTATCTCCTTCTTGGAGTCTATGACCTCTTCCCTTACACGACTTAATGACAACTTTGATAGTTTCGAATGGCTTATACTATGCGATCCGAAGGCGATGCCCGCTTGCGCAAGCTCCGATGCCTGTTGCCAGGAAAGATGTTTGTTGCCGGTAAAACCTGCATTCTCCGCGCCGATATAGCCGACCGGCAAGTAGGCTATGGCGCTTGCACCAAATTCGGCGAGGATCGGAAATGCCTCACTGTAAAAATCGAAAAACCCGTCATCAAAGGTTAATAGCAAGCATTTCCGCCCGAGCCAGGGACGATTTGAAGAAAATCGCGTTTTCAATTCCACAGGGGTCACAAAAGTGTAGCCTTCGGAACGCATAATCTCTAAATGATGCCGGAAAGCCGTAGGAGAAGTATTCGTTCTGAAATACGGATGCACCTTTTCGGCATTGGAAGAAATTGAATGGTACATGATAATGGGTAATTTATTCTCTGGCGGAAACCGCAGCAGATTAATGATCGGATTCACAACGCCAAGAGTAATGACGCGATCAGCTCTCATGATTTCGGCCCATGCCCGGAGGATTGCTGAGAAATATATTTATCAATCAGTTTAAGGTATAGATCTTTTTTGACATCCCAATTGTTATTATTTATATAAGAAAGCCCATTTCCCGCAAATCTGCTTCTGAGGTTTTCGTCAGAGGCGATCAATTGCAGTTTAGCTGCGAGGTCGTCGTGGCTTCCGGCCTCGAAGAAAAGCACCAGAGAATCATTAAAATAGTATTTATCAATTTTCGTGTTCGCAGCAATTACAGGAACGCCGAGCGACATGAACTCCAGTATTTTGGTACTGAATGCTTCATTGCCAAACCCATCGGAGCGCTTTGGAACGATGCCAAAATCGGCATCGGCCATTTTCTTAACGATTTCTTCAAGTGGTAATAACGGGGCGAATCTAACCCTATCCTGAACGCCCAATTCAATGGTAAGCCGCCGGAGGGCAGATTCTTCCGGACCCTTTCCATAAAGATGCAATTCGAATGTTGGAAACTCATTCTTTATAAGAGCAATCGAGCGGATAGCAATATCGAGCCCTTGATGCCATGCAAAGGTCCCGGGATAGATTGCTACAATCGAATCTTTGGGTCGCTTGGGAAATTTCCTGATAAAAAGTCGAGGGTCCGGATAGTTCAGGATTACCGTACATTTGTCTATCTTGACTGAGCGTGAAACAAGTTTTTGTTCCCAAAGATGGTTTGAAATAATTACATGGTCGGCAAATAAACATGAAATCTTTTCTACCACCAAAAGCGAATTGAATAGAAATGATGGGTTATTATTGCTAAACTTGCTCGCGAAAAATTCAGGAACAATATCATGAATATCAAGAAAAACCTTCGCACCTGATATTTTAGCGATGATAGCGGCGAAAACCTCGAAATCCGGAACAGAATGAACATGAATGAATTGGTATTTTTTTTTCAGGTGCCTCAGTGTGACAAAAAGCATTGATTTAAAGAAAAATAGAATAATCTTTAAAAAATAGTCGATTTTATTTTTTTCGTTGACGATGCGTTTCTGGATATGATAAATATTAACGCCGCATAGTGTTTCATTCCTTTGCTGATTATTTTTTCCAAGAGAAACGACGTCCACGCAATCGCCTCGGCGTGACAGCGCTTCCGCATATCGACGCACACGGCCATCACTTTCGTAAAAAGAATATGTGAGCATGCACACTCGCATTGTCAATAAATCTTCCTTTAATTATAAAAAATGGCCCTCTAAATATCTTATTCGAACGAACATATTCGATGACTACCCATGCATCTGGATAAGAACCGCAATCGTTGATACACCCAGTTCTTTATTTTTTTTAATTGATACCTTTTTACAAATTCTATTTCGTCGTTAGAGAGAAACTTTTCAGGCTCCTTAAAAAATGATACGGTGAATCCACAAAACGTCATAACGCTCCCGATTAAATAGGGCCTTTGCGTAAGGCGACGGCAACATTTGAAAAACTCAAAAAATATTGGATTGCCAAGGCAATAATCGGCAATGCCATCTCGATATCTTGATTTTAATAAAAACCCTTCTGCCGAACCTGTTGTGCGATAATGATAAATCTGCAATTCCTGAAAGGATTGCACTATCCATCCATTTTTTTTTGCTCTTATTTCGAGTATCGTATCTTCTCCGCCAATTTTAGATGGAACAAAACCACCCGCTGACTCGAAACATTCCCTGCGAAAAAATTGAACCGACCCCACTACATTGGATAAACTAACGATTTCTTTACGGAACTTATCATTACAATAATTCAAACGAATTCCTCCCGCAATTCCGAGTTTAGGATTTTCGCAAAATTTGGTAAGAATTATTTTAAAATAATCTGGCTGGAAGGAAACATCCGCATCAAGAGTGCAATAAAATGAATAATTCACATCGGCGAGCAGTTGAAAACCTTTCTGCAATGCAAGAACTTTTGCCGAAAAATCGCGACCGGTTATTTTTTCTCTTCGTACAAATTGAATAAAGTGATATCGCTCTGCATAATCTCTCACGATATCATCTGTTCGATCGATTGATCCGTCGCTGACAATAACCCATCTTTGAGGTGAGATGGTTTGATTAACAACCGATTCGATCGTTTTGGTGATGAACTTTTCTTCGTTGCATGCGGCGGTTAAAAGAACATAATCACTATTAATCATAATCGCTATTTGCCTGATAAATGCACTTTCACTACGCTTGCTGACTTGTGACACCTTATAATATTAATTTATCCGGATAATAAGAGTGCGGCAGAGCGTGAAATAATCCTGGGATTGCGTAATAATATAATTTATAACAGATATTATCAATCTTATATTGTGATATACATGTTGCCTTACCGATGCATATTGATTTTATTTCCCACGATTAAACAAAGCTATTGTTTTCATTGGTTTTCTAAGATACCTTTTATAGATGTCAAAAAATGTTATCAAAATCGATGCGAAGACATTTGGAGAAACGTCAAATTCTCCTAAAGAATAAACATCCTTTCTTCCAAACTCTTTTTTATAGTGATAGACTCCTATGTTATGTTTCGGATCAATGCCGCCAAGATCGATCCACCTTTTTTGCATTTCTATCATATATTCAACGAGTTGCCACATCGTTAAATACCCACAATTGTTTTTCCTTCCAATTAAATTTGTTGCGCCAAGATGGTACAATACATAACTGCCATTTAACGAATTAATCATGGCTGAAACCGGCCAGTTGTTTTTATAGCCAACGATGATAACCATTTTCATATCATCTGGCAAATCTTGTTGAATTCTTCGAAATTCATCGATATCCACATACTCCTCGAACTTCTTTAATGAATGCATTTCCTCATACACCTTAAGAAAATCATCATAAAGCCGAATCCCGGTTCCTACTATAACATTAAGCGAAGAATCTTTTTGAGACTTTGATATCATCCATCTGGTTTTCTTATCAAGGCTCTTCCATAGTTCCTCAACCTGTGTGGGTGCATCAATTAAGAGACTTCTCTGCGGCCTTAAAATGTTATTCTTACGATACCCAATTGTAATTATTTTTCTTAATAGTTCATCTGACTTATGATTATATTCTTTTAAAACGATTCTAAGAAAGTAATGGCGTTTTACTACATATTCTTCTTTCAAGGCATTAAGCATTGCCCTGAAAATATCATCGTTTTTCTCCTTATCTTTGAGTTGCCATAAGGGTCCATGGAAAACATAGGCAATACGCATTTTTAAGAGGGGCAATTTAATAATTGCCACTTGCGTTATTGAAACAATTTTATCATTATTATTTAAAATAATGTGGCTTAACTCATTTCTCCTCCAATGAATGGCGCCGTATGACCAAGTTTGATAAAGATTAGCGTCATCAAAGCAGCGAAATAAGCTATCCCACTCCGCCTGATTGACTGTATCGACTTCATACGTATATTTATCTGGATCCCAAGAGATCGACATAAGATTATAGACTACATTATGATATATTTGCTACACACCATAGAAAAGTATAATTTCACGAAACACACAATGAATCTTCGAGTTCATCGCAAGCTTATTGGAAGTTTCGAGGTAAACAACCAAACCAGACAATAGCCATGTTTACGCACCTGAATCAGAGTTTGGGAGCGATTAGAAGAAACTATTAAGCGGCCGACGTTAAGAAGAAATCTCGTTGTCTCATGAATTATGTAAATCCCCAGAACGATAAACGTCAAAAGAGGTCCGTGATGTTTCCGCCAATATAACAGATCTGCCTTGCGCTGCCTGCAATAAAAGACACTAGGCTTCTTATTGGAGCTTCCATGTAAAATGTGATCAATTTCCACCAGAGAAAAGTAGACAACTTTAAAGCCCGAATCCTTCATTCGTTTGCAATAATCAAAATCCTCACCGTAAAAAAAGAAATCTTCATCGAGTAATCCGACTTTTTCAACAGCGTTTTTGCTGATCATCCAAAATGATCCTGCAAGGACATCAACTCCCGTTATCGTATCCTGAATGTTGTTATATGCGCCATTGGGATTAAAAAAATGAATGTTTGGAAAAACAGCATTCAATCCGCAGGCGCGGAAAAAAGTACCGTGCAACGAAGGGAATTTCCAGAAGCTTCTATCAAGAAAACCGCTCGTTAACATAGTCTTAGGGCCCAATATCCCGATAAGATGATCATTTTCCATATAGGTAAACATCATCTGCAAAGTATCAGCGTGGACAACGACATCTGAATTAATAAGGCAAATGTAGCGGCCGTGTGCAGCCAGGATCCCACGGTTATTCGCTTTCGAAAAACCCTCATTTTCCTTATTTTGAATAATGATGGTTTGAGGAAACTTATCTTTAACGGCCTGTACCGAACCGTCGAAAGAAGCGTTATCGACTATAATAATTTCGATTGCGCCGATGAATGAAGATTGCATGATCGATTGCACGCAATTCAGGAGCAGATCCTTTGTATTCCAATTGACAATAATCGCAGATATATCAATAGACATGGTCAGTTACTGGATAATTGCCGTTGCACTTTTTTGCGGGGAGAGCAGAGGAAATGCGGATACCGCCCCGATCATTCCTATCAGCAAGTAATACCAGATGATGCTCTGATCGAAGTAGGCAACCGACGTGAACGATACCACATGCCCGAAAAGGGTTACACCGAGTCCCCAGAGAAAGATCTTATGCTGTAACGGCGCAGTTTCATTACGATGAAGTGAATTGCCGATCGCCTTGAAACAACATACAATCACGAAGATATAAAAAACCATAGTTAAAATCCCGCCATTGATTCCCTCCCATAGATATTGATTCGTAATATCGCTACTGTTTGGATCAAACAGTATAGAATCATCGGGCAGCCAATGACTGGTATATTTTGTCCCGATAAGCCACCACTCATGGAAATAGCGCCCGAAAGCCACATCGAACAATAGAGCTCGATGATCTCCGGTACCGCCGGTAACGTCTGAAAGCCTTGAGAAAAGATACCACACAGGCGCTTTCATTACAAATATAAGACATATAAGAATGGCAATCAGGCCTCTACGAACCCAATGCATCTGGTTACGTAAATACCAGAATCCGAATGCCATGATCTCCAAGATAAAAGTCGATAAAGCCCCGCTTGTCGTTGCGGTAACGGTAATTATAACGGAGGAGATTAGTCCGAGAATGCACCATATTTTTTTATATGAAGCTTGGAACCATAAAACGACCATGATCGGCATCACCGTTGCGCCAAAGGTTCCGGCAAGGATGGCATGAGCAAAGGGCCCTTGGCATCGGTACCTGCCATTTCTGATCTCGTCCAGAGAAGCACTGAAAACGCTGCGGCCGGTATGACTCTCCAGAATCATGCATAGGGCAACCGGCACAATAAAGAGCGGCAAAAATTTGAAAATTGCTATGATCTCATCAATGGATTTAAAATTGGATTTAAAAAAGATATAGTATATCATTATAGTAAGAATGAATCGAATTCTGTCCAATTCGCCATTCAAGCCGGATAGTAAAAAATGTGTTATTAATGCAATGGTCACCCACAAGAATATGGACAGCGTGATTTTATCGGTGTCATGGAAAAAAAACTCACGGTTTAGGACGAGCCGAAGAAAACAGAAGATTGCCAATATAGTGCTACCGTAAACATGCTGGCCGGCGACAACTATCATTTGATCCTCTGTGAGATATAAGATAGAGAAAATAATCGGCACTGAAGCGAGCCGCCTCGGAAGCGCAAGAATGAGGATGCAAAGAACAGCTAAAGTTATAGCGGCAACAATGGTCATGGGATTTTTAAACAGTCCTTATCTATACATTGTTCTTCTCCTATTGTGTCAATCATAATTCAGTCTGGCAGCATTTGCAGGTATGCTTTGTCGCCTTCACGATCGACGCAATATTCACGAAATTCAGTTTGCTCCTGCGACATTCAGTATCGTCCCCATCGCGCTATCAGGAGCCTTTTTAGCGTATTATCAAGCTGCATATCCAACCGCTTCCGCCACTTCCCGCATCTGGTCCTCGGTCAATCCTGGAAACATTGGGAGCGAGAGGATCTCCTTTGCGCATCGCTCGGCGACCGGGAAGCCTCCGTTACGCTGGAGATGAGTCGCGTACGCTTTCTGCTCGTGTAGCGGGACCGGGTAGTGAAGAGCGGTACTGATCCCTTTTCCCGTGAGCTTCTTCTGGATTCCCTCCCGATTTTTGGCCCGCACGACATACAGGTGATACACCCCCCTGCTCCACGCTGGTTCAAAGGGAACGATAATTTCCTTGAGCGGCGCAAGCAGCCGGTTATAAGTTGCCGCGTGCCTCCGCCGGGCCTCGTTCCATTCCGGCAACTTTTTCAGTTTGACGCTCAAGAAACCGCACTGAATAGCGTCCAGCCTGCCGTTATACCCCTCGATATCGTGATAATATTTTTGCGCTTGGCCGTGGTCGCGCAGCATGCGGCAGATCCGCGCGATTTCGTCGTTGTCGGTCGTGATTGCCCCGCCTTCCCCGAGCGCACCGAGGTTCTTGCCGGGATAAAAACTAAATGCCGCGGCTTTTCCCAATGAGCCAACCTTGTACCAGCGGTTCCGTTCCCCGGAGTAATATTCAGCCCCATGCGCCTGGCAAGCGTCTTCAAAAACCGTCAGGTTCCAATCGGCCGCGATGGCTATGATCGCATCCATGTCTGCTGGCTGGCCGTAGAGATGCACCGGCACCACAGCGGTAACTGGTCGCCCGCTCAGTTTGTTGCGGGTTTTCCCGGTTGCGGCGTCCTTCACGCAATGTGATTCCAGAAACTCCCGCAACTTTGCCGGGTCCATGTTATAGGTGCGTTCGTCGATATCGACAAAAACGACCTGCGCTCCAGCCTGAGAGATGGATTCGGTCGTGGCTATAAACGTATTGGGCACGGTAATTATCTCGTCGCCGGGCAACACGCCACCGGCGATATAGGCAAACCGCAAGGCGTCGGTACCGCTGTTCACGGCTATACAATGGCGGGTATTACAAAAATGCGCGAACTCATCCTCAAAGTTTTTTACCATAGGCCCGCCGACGTACCCGGCGTTGTCGATAGCCTGTTCAAGGACGGCGAGGAGCTCGTTTTTCAGCTCCTTATGGGGGGACACTAAGTCGAGAAAGGGAATTGGTTTGGGCATAGATATCTGAATCTGAAGAGATAAAGGTGGACTACGGCAGAAAGACGCGAGAATAATAAAGAGTAAAATTTACTGAGGTTATAGTCAATTACTAACAAAAAGTTACCAGTACGATTGAAAAATTTTTGGCATGATGGCTCAGCACTCTCCCTTGGTTATTTTTCTTATCACCCGAGCTGGATTACCAACCACAATGGTATCGTCGAGGACATCCCTTGTTACCATCGCCCCGGCGCCCACAATTGCGTTTTCGCCGATGGTCAGACCGCACAGAATTGTCGCATTGGTCCCAATTGAAGCGTTTTTTTTCACTTGCGTCGGAATGACTTTCCAGTCCATTTCAGTTTGCGGCGTACCATCGGAATTTGACGCACGCGGGTATTTATCATTGGTGAACATGACCCCGTGCCCGATGAACACGCCATCTTCGATCTGCACGCCCTCGCAAATAAACGAATGACTCGAAATTTTGCAGTTCCGGCCGATACTGGCATTCCGTTGAATTTCGACAAAAGCGCCGATTTTGGTATTATCACCGATGGAACAGCCGTACAGATTAATAAAATTCGATAGTTTGACGTTAACGCCCAATCTGACGCTGTCGGCAATACAATTAAAGTGATTCATTTAATTTCGCTTCAGCCAGATTTTTAGAGAAAGCATACACCCCACCCTGTCGGCGGCACCTCTCTATGGTACGCCTTAAATACTCCACCTGAAAAGTGCAGAAATTTATAAAAAAATACCCCATTACTCCCGAACTTCACTTTACCCCGCGACTACCGTCCCCTGCGGAGCACCCTTCATAATCGTTGCAGTTGGGGTATTTTGAATTACTGCCGAAGTATCCGACAGCTCATCCAGTATAACCTTCTTATCGTCTCTTCTCAGCGATTCAGAGGCCGCTTCCAGAATTTGAACAACCGCCAGACCTTCTTTTCCACTCGAGAGAGGCTTTTCCCCTCTCTTGATGCATTCCAGAAAATGCAGGCACTCGTTTCGAACCGGTTCACCCATTTTAAAATAAGGCGTCAAGACATCGCCATAATGGTAGGCGTAGGGGAATTCGCCATACGAATCATACTCCGTCGGTTTTTTGACACACTTATCATAAATCTTGATCTTTTCCATGGGCTCAATATCATCGTAAACGATCATCTTCTCGCTCCCGACGACCACCATTTTCCGCACCTTGTGAGGATCGAGCCAAGAACTGGTTACCACGGCAAATTCGCCGCCACTGAAATCCATGGAAATAACCGTTACATCCTCGATACCCGGCGTGATGTGCGCTTTCCCCTGGCAACTGACCGAAACCGGCATTGATCCAAATAAATAAAGGATAACGCTAATATCGTGAGTTGCCAGATCCCATGCCACATTGATGTCCGGCTGATAGAGTCCCAGATTGAGTCGTTGGGAACTCAGATAGTAAATATTGCCGATCTCGCCTGCGTCGAGGATCTCCTTGATTTTTCTCACCGGATCGGAATAAATAAACGTATGACCGATCATCAGCGTCAATTTTTTCTGCGTCGCCAGGCAATTAAGTTCTCTGCATTGAACCGTCGAAGAGGCCATTGGTTTTTCTATGAAAACATGTTTTCCGGAAGCAAGGCCTTTTTTGGCAAGGGCAAAATGTGAGTGAACAGGGGTGGCTATGGCAATGGCATCGATTTCGGAGTCGTTGAACAGCGCTTCGGCATCGGTAGCGGTCTGAACAGAAGGATAAATATTCGAAATATGGTCAAGCCGCTCCTCAGATTTGTCGCAAACAATTTTTACCCTTGATCCCTCAAGGGAATTGAAATTACGAATAAGATTCGGTCCCCAGTATCCGCAGCCGATGACGCCGATGTTTAGTTTTTTGTCCATAAAGAAATCTTTGGGGTTGTAATGCGTCTATTTGCAACAGGAACATATCGAACCCCCTGAACAGCATCGGTAGTTGCAGTGAATGTTCTCGAGATTAATGTATCCGACCGTATGCCTAGGATTTTCTTCCTGACAACATCCCCAACCTGCTGCAGAATTGCAAGAGGCGTTTTAACAATGATCTTTATATCCATCCATAACGACATGTTTCTGACATAGGCGATGTCGAGCCGCATCATTTGTTGGAACGTCAACCTGTTTTTGCCGCTGACCTGCCACAGTCCCGTAAGGCCGGGAGGCACATCGAGCCGCTGGTGGTGCCACGGCAGGTATTTTGCTTGTTCATAGGGTATGCATGGCCGAGGTCCTACGATGCTCATATCGCCGTGGAGGACATTGAATAGTTGCGGCAGCTCGTCGATGCCAGTTGCGCGCAGCACTTTTCCAAGCGGGATGATACGGGGATAATCCTCAAGTTTTACCATTGGAGCATTGGAATCCATAAGAATTTTGATATGGGCATCATGAATCGTGGCATTGTCGCCTGAATGCATGGTGCGGAACTTGAGGAGAGTAAACGGTTTGCCGCCAATCCCCACTCGTTTCTGCCGGAAAAGGACAGGACCGCGACGTGAAACCATCTTTATGAAGAGCGCTACGACAAGAAATACTAAAGGGAAGATAAAAGCGATGCAGCTAAGTGAAATCGCTATATCCAGAACGCGTTTCCAGAATGGCATCCGCAACGGCACGATGACATCCCTCTTCCTCATAGAAACGCCATGGGCTTCCTGAGGTGAGGACTCGCGATAGGGGTAGGTGTATGTTTCATAAAATTTCATAAGTCACTCCTTTTTGCAAGTAGCCGTAAATTTCGACACCAAACTTATTCGCATTATCTTCTGACGTCTCGGGAAGAAGAACACCGATACTTTCATCATCAAACCAGCCAATGCTGTCGTAAAGGCGAATTCTTTTTTTAAGTATCTTAAGCAAGTTGGTATATTGATGCAATTTTTCCTTTTTTACGTCGGGGTGAAAAACGATAACGCTGAACGAATGGTTAGTTCGGTCCGCTCGGTTGTTTTCCCGCCGCAGGAGATTCATAAAATCCTCATGATTTAAAACATCAGGGAAAACAGGTGGACTCTTATCCCCGGAAACCAGAGATTTTATTTTTTCTCTCATTGTCTCCACAGATCCCATAATCTACCTCTTATTTTAGAGCATTCCCGCACCATTAATCTCTCTACGAAACACTAAATCCCTCAATTTTTGGCATAAGGTTTAATAAATACAATGTATCACCTCACCGTTACAAGGTACTTTTAAGGTGAGGATATAACATAGCAAATTATATGCCACATTGTTTCATAATCACTATCAAATTCTATTTTGCCTCACCCGCTTCAATGGTATAGCGAACTGCGCACCTTGTACCGGAAACCTTCCGGAGATTTTTAGGGTGATCTGGATGTATACCTATTCAGAACGGTATTTACCTCTTCGCGATACAAAATAGGGAAAAGATGTCAGGTTCTCGTCAGATTATTGTTATTTGTTCGGGGATTCTGAAAAACTTCAGGTTTCATCCAATAAACTCCCGTTCTTGAAGGCGCTGTCACAACGGCGCTCCTATTCGTTGATCAGCGCATTATCCATTTTCCGAGATTAGTTTTGACATGTATTTCGCTATTTTTTTAGTGCGCCTAAATGTCAGCCTGAATGTTGATCCATCGAACAAAATGCTCTCTTTCAAAACTGCGGTCGCAGAGATATCGAAATAACTGACTTCATTTTTATTCTTATTGTTCACTAAAGGTAATGTTCCCCTTTGGCATAAACTTTATCATCCCTTTTGTCGGTCGGCTGAAGCAATAGCAATGCTGGCATTTGTGCTCAAACGCCGCCAGCACCAGCCTAATACGTCTTTCCAGATTTGGATTAGTCCGGTCACGAACTATGTCCGGGTCGCTGAGCAGCCAACGTCGTTCAAATTCAGTGGTTCCATCCAGAAGATATTGCCGGATGATTTTGCTGAGAATTTTAGCTGGAATATTTCTACTCAGGAGTTTTCCATTAAGGAACAGGCAATTGGATTGTTTATCATAGAGGAATGTGCACAATGGGCCTCCCTGCATGAGAAATTTTTCATGCAAAACATTAAAGCGAATGTCTAATTCTTTCTCCTTTGCAGAGGTTTTTATAATGTGAGCGAGAGCATCCCATGGATTCTGCGGTTTTGATTCAGCATAAGTAATCTTAAAAAGATACACGGGAGCTCCGTAAACGCATCCTTTATGAAGGACGATCCGTTTCCTCTTCGGGCAGTAGTAATCTTCGAGAACTTCCATCACTTCCGTTTGAATGGCCGTAAGACTATCATGCAGCTTCGATAGGCCTCTCCTGTTAACAAATTCACGAAATGATTTTTTTTCCCCTTTTACTCCCAAAATGGATGAGTAGGAATTCCCTACTGTAACAGGAGTCCCTTCGGGCACTATTTCGTGCAGCGCCCGCACGTCGCTGATGATTTGAACTTGGTCATATTCAGGCAGACCAAACATAAGCGGCAGCGTTTTCACCCTCGCGCCGACCCATTGCGCGCAGTCAAATGACGGCGAAAATAATCCACGATTGGTTTTGAGTGCGAAAAGAAACACCGCATTGAAGATGCCCTTATCGTTTGATTCTTTCACAATTTCAAAGTGAAAATTACGGCAGATAAACCGGCAAGTCCGATTACTTGATTGAAAAATCTTATGTCGTAGATCAACATTTCCCACCCCATTTTTCCTTAAAGTAGAACGCCAAAAATAAACAGTTTTTGCAAAATTGCCATGTCCGGCATTCGCCATATTCCAAAAAAGTTTCCGGGCAAAATCGCTTGAACTTTCCTCCCGATTCACCAAAAATGGCTCAACAGCAGTTAAAACATTCATGACATAATCGATTGGGAGACCTTTATTGGATAGTAAGATGGTATTAAGAAAAGCACGACGACTATCGCGCGGGCCGTTTCCCAAACCAGGGAGATGATTATTCCAGAATTGCCACACATCCTCTATCTGATAGTTGAGAAGCAGGAACTGATGGATGAGTTTGAGAATGCCCGGCCGTATCAAAATATTCGACAGGATAGATTGGCTGCCACTACCTATCGAATCCTTGCGCACGTACTCCATATAGCACCGCTTAGTTGACTTTTGACACAATCATCTTTGGGTACAATCCTAACGCAATTTTTAATCTGCTGATCATTTCGTCTATTCCATGGAACAGATTGGAGAGGTGAACATTTCAGGACTTTTTAGGTTCTCTAGGAACAATGAGCGCTCCCACAGGAGCAATAAGCGTTGTCACAATTTTTCCGCTTTCTTGATAAAAATAACCCTGCAGGATCGTTTTGATACCATCGATATGGAAATATGCAAAGAACGTGCCACAGAAACAATCATCGTGCGATTGCACAAAACAGCGGGTTATTAAAGAGGACATGATTAGGTGTATAAAAACCTTTCAGATTATGGTGGAACCATACACAACGGGACAAAACCATGCATAACCGGTTTCATATTCTCCAGGTACGTGGGAAAACTTCCCTATGGTAGGTTTCTATTACGCAAATATTCAAATGCGGAATCTGTTTAAATGGATAAACATGCTCTACGTAACAACTAATTGCAAAGATATGTTCGATTACCATTAGTTACTTTTTATAAACAGGCTATTTTCGGTTTTTGATGATGATTGCCTGGATTAATTTGACTCTGGTAGTCATATGTCAATGTTCATTTGATCCCTTCTGAAATTTCACTGGGAACTTCAAGAAATTCCGTTCATGTTTCGATAAACCTGTGCTTTTATCGTATTTTTTCTTAAAGGACCAATGGAAGAACCCTTTAATGAGGAGCGCTCATGCTTTTCCGTCCTTGCATCGACCTGCACGACGGTAAAGTCAAGCAGATCGTCGGAAGCACGCTGACCGATAACGTGGCAATCGCCCCAGTCACGAATTTCGAGACCGACCGGCCGTCATCCTACTATGCAGCGCTTTATCGCGACGACGGTCTGCGCGGCGGGCATGTGATCATGCTCGGGCCTGGCAATGAAGCTGCGGCCCGTGAGGCGCTTGCGGCGTATCCTGGCGGCCTGCAGGTCGGCGGCGGGATCACGGCAGAATCCGCAGCCTCGTTTATCGATGCAGGGGCGTCGCATGTCATCGTTACTTCATACGTATTTTCGGAGGGAACAATTCAATGGAAGCGGCTCGGTCTTCTCGAAAAGACCGTGGGTAGAGGAAGACTCGTTCTTGACCTGAGCTGCCGTAAGAGTGAAAATAGCTACATAGTGGCTTGCGACGGGTGGCAAACGCCGACCAGCGTGACACTCACGAAGAAAATAATGGAAGATCTCGCCGGCCACTGCGATGAATTCCTCGTGCATGCGGTGGAGGTAGAAGGAAAACGGCAGGGGGTCGATAGGGAGCTTGTACGATTACTCGCGGCTTGGTCGCCGATTACGGTCACCTACGCCGGTGGCGTCAGATCCCTTCCAGACCTCGAAGTTGTCCGGCGTGCAGGACAGGGAAAGGTCGATGTTACGGTCGGAAGCGCGCTCGATATTTTCGGCGGTACGCTTTCCTACCGAAAAGTGGTAAAGTGGGGAAAGATAAACCAATAGTAAAATCCGAGTGTTCCGGCCTTGGCGTCGCGATGCTCTTACGGGGACATCAGCATATAGGTTACATGTTCAAACAGTGTAACCTTTTCATTCTATGTTCCGCTATAAACAAGCCGAAGCAGAATATTATCGACATTATGCAAACCGATATAGCTGAAATGATGGCTCCATTACGGAATGAATGTGCTTCAAGATAAAACTCGACGTGATGCCGCCCTGCCGGAAGCAGCAGGGTCCGAAAAACATAATCTCCTCGATAAACCGACGTTTCCTGGCCATCGATCCGCGATTTCCAGCCCGGATAAAACAGATCCGTCAATACCAGCCAACCAGGGCCATCAGCTTCCATGGAAATATGTTGATCATCATAAGATGAAATTCTAGGAGTGGATCGAATGCCGGTCACTATTCGGGTCTGCGGTGCCGATTCCAGAAAAACTCCGGCCCAGGGATCGAAACCGGTCGAATGCAATGCATCAAGTAACGATTCAGGATCAGGTATAATTATCGCTTTGGGAACGACGAAAGCACGTGGCATCATAGAATCATTTTTGTAAAGGAAAAATGAGTCAAACGGTTCCTGAGTCAACCCCGGGATGTTGAGGCGCGTGGTACTGGTAACATACCGGACATTGCATAGGTTTAAAATCGGGAATCCGTTTCTTACGGCGTTTTCCGTAACAGGCGGAGTGCCGAAAGCCAGATTAACATTTCCCAATGACCCTAAAAGTTTGAAATACCGATATGATCCCAGAGCGGAATATGCGCCAACTTGAGCAACGTTAAAAAGCATGTTGTAATTGGGATCCAGCCGGTCGTACGAATCATAGTACACGTGTATTAAATCTTCTTGTGAGCGCATGTTGTAAATTCGGAAAAGCCCGTTCTGTTTTGAACAATAATCCGCCAGTTGTGGCGGCTTGAAATTATTCATATTCGGACGGTTATGCAGGATACTCCAGAATTCCGTAATATTTATCAATGAAAGCGCCATGAGCGCAATGCTTATCAGGGGATGCAATCGCGGCCGTCGCAACCCGGCGGCAAGAAATACTATAGCGACGCAGGCCAGTAAAATTGCGATAAAATAGTTACTGTTTACTGGATTCAACGCAGCGGCAATATCTGCAATCATTCTATTAATCTTTGCCGAATAGTAATCAATATGTTGCATCTTATAGGGGTGGTTTATCATTAAAGATTGCGCTTGCCTTAAGGCTATTTTTGCAATCGTATTTTTTTCACAACGGAAAACAAGGATGCCCCCAGCGCAAATGCCAAGCGAAACGCCGATAGTCCCGGAAAGCCTTATAATCATTCTGCGAATTTCCACAGAACTACCTTGGACGGCTGCGTGAAACCGATTATATCCTTCCGCACTGAGAACGGCAAGGCCAAAATATGACCAGTAAAAAAAACGGTACGGATTATGGAAAAAGTTAAAACCCGGCAATGCAGAGATGATCTTATAAAGCGGATTATATTTTCCGGACGCCATCAACCAGCCGGCGATTATTAATCCGATAAAAAACAGGGTACGTTTATGCATTCTCTTCTCAAAACAGACTATGACCATGGATAATGGGATAAACCCCATGAAAACATTTACTCCGGTAAGCCCATATGTACAAAGACGTTCTGCCCAATCGGGAATCAGGAGACCGACTAGACCGGTTGGCGGCATTGATCCAAATGTAGCGAAGGCGTAATCAATCCCACCTGAACGTACGGATAATCCGGACATTTCGAGCGTCGGGATAATTTGAATTGCGGCAACTCCCATGCTGAGTACCGCCGCGATAGCCCACCCCCCCAAGACCGGAATATAAGCTTTCCAACGGTTACGATTTCTCAAAATAAGCAGAAAGACTAAATAAGCCGAAGCAGCGAAAATACCGTAAAAAGTGGTTTGGGGGAAACCTCCTAACCAGCCCATTCCCATTATAAAGCAGGTTATTGCCACAGCACGCCAGTCAAAATTTGAAGAAAAACGATTGGCGAGAAAAAACCATAATGGCCACCAGGTCATCCCATTGAGCGCCGGAGACTGCATACTGGCGGGAATTGGTCCGGAAAATACCCAGATCCACCCTCCTACTACTGCCGACCACCTGTCGAAGCCAATACGGCAAAGAAATACATACATAAATATTGCGGTGAGCAATACCTGGAAAACTACGCAGCAATGCTCCGCTAAAACCACGGGTAAAACCAGGTTTGCGAGCAGATGCAGAGGATAACAAAGCGCTGCCTGCCCATCGGCAAGCAGCGGGAAGCCACACTGAATAAGGTTCGTCCATAGCGGCACCATACCATGCACCCATTGATTCATTCCGATTTTTATCAACGGATAGAAATAAAAAGGCATATCTTGTCCGGTGAAACTTTGACTTCCCGACAATAGTACAGGCAGCGCCCAGATAATAATTGGCGCACAGAGGATAGAAACAGGGCCTACATGGCGATTTTGCAACCTTGGAGGAATACTCATTCGGTACATTCCTTTCCCTACTTAATGTATGATAAAAAGTATGTTAATGGGTTCAATGTTACCATTACCATTTCTACGTAAAACGTGTCGTAAAAAATCCATTCACGATCATTCATATGAATATTATTTTACGGAAAATTCAAAATAATATTTGGACCTATTGAGCAGTTTGAAAAACTTTCTCAAATTCAAGTTTGTTTCGCATATTAATAAAGTATGCCCTTGAAAAGTTGCTGGTATTCACCGAAAGCGAACATGGCGGTGAAGCTTTGACCCGAGTGGGGAAACCATGAAGCGGCTCCCTCACCTTAAAGGTTATATTGCACGATGTAATCGTCAAATTTTTATCAGTGCCAATTTTATCTCCCTCGACCGGCTTTTGCCGTTAGCCGAACGAATAACGAACATAGTATATTCTAAAAAGATTAGGATGAGGGCCAGAATATGGTTTCACTCGAGTTCCCTTCCACATTACACCCTGAGAATTACTAGTCACTTCATGGCGACATCAATGAAACTCTTCCCCTTCATCAGCGAAGGAGAAGATGTCTTCGTGTTGTGCTGCGACAAATTTGCACCGGAATCCTGCCGGGAATTCCTGAGAGTGAGGGCCCTGTGAGAGGTTGTATTGCACTTGAAGACGGGACCGTTTTTGAAGGCAGGTCCTTCGGCGCGGCTGGCGAAGCGGTCGGCGAAGCAGTATTCAATACGAGCATGACCGGCTATCAGGAAGTGCTCACAGACCCTTCCTACGCCTCTCAGATCGTGACCATGACCTATCCGCTCATCGGCAACTACGGCGTGAACGAGCACGACGTGGAGTCGGCGCGCGTTCAGGTATCGGGCTTCGTGGTGAAAGAAGCGTGTCGCTATCCGTCGAATTTTACCTCAACGAAGACGCTCGCTCAGTACCTGCTCGAGAACCATATTGTGGGAGTGGAAGGGATCGACACTCGGATGCTCACCAAGCATCTGCGGGTGCAGGGTGCGATGAAGGCGGTCATATGGGCGGGAGAGAGTGCGCCCAAACGAGACGACCTTGTGGATAAGGCGCGTGCTTGGAGTGGGCTCGTAGGGCTCGATCTCACAACTGCCGTTACCTGCCCAAAACCGTGGGAATGGAACTCAACGCGCGGTAAAGGCGGCACCGATTTCAAGTATCATGTTGCAGCGTTCGACTTTGGCATAAAATTCAATATTCTCCGAATCCTCGAGACCATGGGGTGCCGCGTGACCGTCGTGCCATCGCATATCAGCGCAGACGAGGTGCTCGCGCTCAATCCAGACGGTATTTTTCTTTCGAATGGTCCAGGCGATCCGGCGGCAGTGACTCCCGGAATCCAGACCATTCAAAGTCTCATCGGTAAAAGGCCGATCTTCGGCATCTGTCTCGGTCATCAGCTTCTGGCGCTCGCCCTTGGCGGCACCACTTATAAGCTTAAATTCGGTCATCGCGGGACCAACCATCCTGTGCGGAACGAAAAAAATGGCCACATTGCGATCACCTCACAGAATCATGGGTTCTGTGTGAACATTGACAGTCTGAAAAAAACCGGAGCGGAACTGACCCACCGTAACTTGAACGACAATACCTGCGAGGGGCTGACCGACGATAAACACCGACTGTTCTGCGTCCAGTACCATCCCGAAGCGTCACCTGGTCCGCACGACAGCGGTTATCTGTTTGAGCAATTTGCTGCAATGATGGAAAAAGGGTGAAAGAAAAACTGTTTATGCAGAGAGATGGAAAAAGCAAGAGCGGAAAGGATGTTGTTCCGCATTTATGTTTTCCTCATTTACGTATATCAGGTATTTCTTTTTTCTATACACACTTGTTCTTTTCCGCTGATATAGTTTTTCCTTCCCGTATACGCTCATTTCAAGGCTTTTGACATGCCAAAACGAACCGACATAAAAAAAATACTGATCATCGGCAGCGGGCCTATTGTCATAGGGCAAGCATGCGAATTCGACTATTCCGGAACCCAGGCGTGCAAGGCGCTCCGCGAGGAGGGATTCGAGGTTATCCTCGTCAACTCCAACCCGGCCACCATCATGACCGACCCGAATACCGCCGATCGCACCTACATCGAGCCGATCACGCCTGAGATCGTTACCAAGATCATCGAACGCGAACAGCCGGATGCCATCCTTCCCACCATGGGCGGCCAAACCGGTCTCAACACGGCCATGGAGCTCGCAGAGAACGGCGTGCTTGCACGGTATAATGTGCAACTCATCGGCGCAAACGAGCAGGCGATCAAGCGGGCCGAGGATCGCCATGAGTTCAAGAAAGCGATGCTCTCCATCGGCATGGACCTGCCGAAAAGTTCCTTTGCCTATAATATGGATGAGGCATGGGAGATCGCCCGGAAGATCGGTTTCCCCCTCATTATCCGACCGAGTTTCACCCTCGGTGGCACGGGGGGCGGCATTGTATACGATGAGAGCGACTTTAACCGGGCCGCACAGTACGGGTTGCACTGCAGCCGGATCAACGAAATCCTCATCGAGGAATCAGTGATTGGCTGGAAGGAGTACGAGCTCGAAATCATGCGCGACCGTAAGGACAACGTGGTGATTATCTGCTCCATCGAGAACCTCGATCCCATGGGGATCCACACGGGAGACAGCATTACGGTTGCACCCGCGCAGACTCTTTCGGACCGGCAGTACCAGATCATGCGCGATGCGTCCATCGCCATTATCAGGGAGATCGGCGTGGAAACCGGCGGATCGAACATCCAGTTCGCCGTTCATCCGGACACTGGCCGCATGGTAGTAATCGAGATGAATCCGCGCGTCAGCCGCAGCTCAGCCCTGGCGAGCAAAGCGACAGGTTTTCCTATTGCAAAGTTTGCCGCAAAACTCGCGGTCGGCTACACGCTTGACGAGATTCGCAACGACATCACCCGCGAAACGCCGGCATCATTCGAACCGACCATTGATTACTGCGTGGTCAAGATTCCACGATTCACCTTTGAAAAATTCCCTGAAGCCGATTCGACTCTCGGCATCCAGATGAAATCGGTGGGCGAGACCATGGCGATCGGCCGCACTTTCAAGGAAGCGCTGCAGAAGGGGCTGCGCGGGCTCGAAATCAAGCGTAAAGGCTTTGAGAGCGTGATCATGCCGCAACGGACCGACGATGAGATTCTCACGGCGCTCGCGACGCCGAAGGCCGACCGGCTGTTTCTAATACGACAGGCCCTTGACCGGAATATCAGCGTCGAGGCCATTTACCGCGCCTCAAAGATCGATCCCTGGTTCATCAATAATATGAAAGATATCGTCGATTTCGAAAGAACCATAACAATAACGGTGCTGAAAAAAAGCGCGGATGAACAGAAGGCTTTCTTCAAACAGGCGAAGGGCATGGGCTTTTCCGACGCCCAGCTTGCGACGCTGCTGAAAACCGACGAGCTATCGATTCGCAACCTGCGCAAGAAGATCGGGGTAATCCCCACCTATAAGCTGGTCGACACCTGCGCCGCGGAGTTCGAAGCCTACACGCCCTACTACTACTCCACCTATGAAGAAGAGGACGAGAGTGCTCCTTCGAACCGAAGGAAAATTATTATTCTAGGCGGCGGGCCGAACCGGATTGGCCAGGGAATCGAGTTCGACTACTGCTGCTGCCAAGCCTCTTATGCGCTCGAAGAGATGGGGTTAGAGTCGATCATGGTCAACTCCAACCCGGAGACCGTGAGTACCGACTATGATACCTCGGACAAGCTCTATTTCGAACCGCTGACCTTTGAAGACGTTATGAACATTATCGACTGCGAGAAACCATCTGGCGTAATCGTCCAGTTCGGCGGCCAGACGCCTCTCAACTTGGCTGAACGGCTCGAAGCCGCCGGCGCGCCGATCATCGGTACAAGCGTTGCCTCAATCCGGCGTGCGGAAGACCGTGACGAGTTCGCGACTATGATCCGAAAGCTCGGACTCAATCAGCCGCCCAACGGCATGGCCTGCTCCACCGAAGAGGCGCTCAAGGTTTCCCACGAGCTCGGCTACCCAGTCCTCATCCGCCCATCGTTTGTCCTTGGAGGCCGCGCGATGCGGATTGTGTATGACGACGAGGAGCTGCAGAGCTTCATTGACGAGGCATGGGCCGAAGCCGATTACCGGCCGGTGCTGGTCGATAAATTCATTGCCGACGCAATCGAGGTCGATGTAGACGCTATCTCCGACGGTTCGCAGATAATGGTTTGCGGCATCATGGAGCATATCGAAGAGGCGGGCATCCATTCAGGGGACAGCGCCTGCGTGCTGCCGCCCCACACCCTTTCGGGGGATCTTGTAGCGGAGATCCGCCGCGTAACGCTCGAAATAGCGCGTGAACTCGGCGTGATCGGACTGCTCAACATCCAGTTTGCCATTAAAGAAGAGACTATCTACGTCCTTGAGGTAAACCCCCGTGCATCGAGAACCGTCCCGTTTGTGAGTAAAGCCATGGGCACGCCGTGGGCAAAGATCGCGGCAAAGGTCATGGCAGGACGCACTCTCGCTACGCTCGAAGAGGCGATTGAGCGTCAGATTGATTACTTTGCTGTCAAGGAGTCGGTGCTGCCCTTCGCTAAATTTCCGGGCGCGGACATCATCCTCGGGCCGGAGATGAAATCAACGGGCGAAGTCATGGGACTCGATAAGGACTTCGGCCTCGCCTTTGCAAAATCGCAGGAGGCGGCCGGCAACAATCTGCCGCGTGACGGCGCAGTCTTTATCAGTGTGCGAAATAGCATGCGACGCAACATCATTTTCATGGCTAAGATCATCGCTGCCATGGGTTTTCGCATCTACGCCTCGGAAGGCACATGGCGCGTCCTGAGTTCAAACAACATCAATGTCAAAATGGTACAGAAGATCGGCGAAGGGAAACCGGATATCATCGATCTTATCAAAGGCGGCGAGATTGACATGATCATTAACGTGCCCTCCGATAAGAAATCAAAAATCGATTCCAAGCCGATTCGCAGCGCCGCGGTAACCAACGGCGTTACCTATATCACCACCCTCGAAGGCGCTCAGGCGGCGCTCTCCGGTATGGATTCACTCGAACGAATCGGCTTTTCAGTTAAAACTATTCAGGAGTATTGCCACTCCGGCAGCATTCCCCAAGTTAACCTGCGCAGAGACGTGGAGTGGCGACGGAAGATGTGGGGATGAAGGGGGAAAAGACGTTTCTGAGCCTTATTGTTGATGTTCTGTAGGAGCCAATCCCAGATGGGTGCTTGAGTGTTGATATTATCTCACGACAATTCCCCTACCCCATTATTAGGGAGAAGCGTAGAGAAGTTCGATATTTTTCGAAGATCGATCAATTGAACGGTGGTTATTTTTATGCATCAATTTGTTTGTTTGTCCTTTTTGTTTTCTCGTTTTTCCCACATATATGTCGTTGCTTTTATGCATACTCGCATACACGCTTTCCCGTTCAGGGGAGATTTCTAAACTATGGCAAAATTCATCTTCGTCACCGGCGGCGTGGTTTCGTCCCTTGGAAAGGGAATAACGGCGGCATCGATCGGACTTCTGCTCAAATCGCGGGGACTCAGCGTTATCCATCAAAAATTCGACCCTTATCTGAACGTTGATCCCGGCACTATGAACCCGTATCAACACGGAGAGGTCTACATTACCGATGACGGTGCGGAAACCGATCTTGATCTGGGCCATTATGAGCGGTTCACCGGCGCAAAGACCAACCGGAACTGCAACTTTACTTCGGGCCGTATTTACGATTCTATTATCAAGAAGGAGCGCCGTGGCGACTATCTCGGCAGTACGGTGCAAGTCGTGCCTCACGTGACTGCCGAAATCTGCGACTCGATCCGGTCGGTCGTTACACCAGAGGTCGATGTGGTGATTTGCGAAATTGGCGGAACGGTAGGCGACATCGAGAGCCTCCCCTTTCTCGAAGCGCTTCGGCTTTTCAGGGCGGCGGAAGGGCGTACCAACTGTTTCTTCATCCATGTGACCCTCGTTCCCTACCTGCATAAGGCTGGTGAGGTGAAAACCAAACCCACGCAGCACTCGGTTGGCAGGCTTCGCGAGATCGGCATCATCCCGGATATGATCGTTTGCCGGACCGAAGTGCATCTCGACAAAGAGGTGCGGGAGAAAATTTCTCTCTTCTGCAATGTTGATGAGGAAGCGGTAGTCGAAGCGATCGATGTGGAAAATACCATCTATGAACTCCCTCTCGAATTTGCATCGCAGGATATCGATACCTTGATTATTGATGCGCTTGGACTCCGCGCCGGTCGGCGGAACCTGCGGGCGTGGCGAGAGTATGTTGATCGCATCATAAATGCTGAGGACCACGTGGAAATCGCCATCGTCGGCAAATACTGCGAGCTGCTCGATGCGTATAAATCCATTCGCGAGTCGCTCCATCACGGCGGCGCGGCCGTCGGGGCGCGCGTGTTAATACGCTCGGTCTCCTCGGAAGAGATTGAAGCAAAGGGAGCGAAGGCGATTCTCGCAGGAATAGGCGGCATTCTGGTGCCCGGTGGCTTCGGCGGCCGGGGCGTGGAAGGCAAGATACTTGCTGTCAAGTACGCCCGCGAAAATAAAATTCCCTTCTTCGGCATCTGTTACGGCATGCATATGGCGGTCATCGAAATGGCGCGGAACGTCTTGAAGCTTCCCGATGCCGACACCACTGAAAACAATCCGAATTCGAAAAATCCGGTCATCCACCTCATGGATGAGCAGAAAAAGGTCATGAACCTCGGCGGCACCATGCGGCTGGGCGCCTTTCCCTGCGACCTTGTCAAGAGCTCCCTCGTTAGGAAGACGTACGGTAAAGATCAGATCAGCGAACGCCACCGCCATCGCTACGAATTCAATAATGACTATAGGAAGCTGTTCGAGAAAGCAGGCATGATGCTCTCCGGCATTTCTCCCAACGGCATGCTGGTGGAAATTGTTGAACTCAAGCATCACCCCTGGTTCGTCGGGGTGCAGTTCCATCCGGAGTTCAAGTCACGGCCCATTGATCCACATCCATTGTTCCGCGATTTTGTAGCGGCAAGCCTGAAGAATACAAAGGGAGCATAAAAAATAAATATGTATAGCTATGTCTGCGTATAAACCTAATAGGGATGAAAAAAAATGCAGTGGCGTGGGGGTAACCCCATATATGATTGCTTTTATAGTTTTTTGCAGTATATTTTGCGATAATAAATTGAATTTGAAGATTATTGCATGGTTGCCGGAGTAGGAAGAAAGGTAAGGGACTGTAATACTACATATGATCTTTTCGGATATGCATGAAGAGTGCGGCATCTTTGGGATCTATAACCACCCCAACGCCGCTGAGATTACGTATCTGGGCCTCTATGCGCTTCAGCACCGAGGCCAAGAGTCGTGCGGTATCGCAGTGAGCGATTCCAAGACCATCATTCAGCACAAGGGAATGGGGCTCGTGCGGCAGGTCTTCGGTTCTGAAGACACCCTCTCGAAATTGTCGGGCATCCATGCAGTTGGCCACAACCGCTACTCCACCACCGGATCCTCCACGCTCGTCAATGCTCAGCCGATCTTGATCAAGTTCAAGGCCGGCCAGATCGCCGGTGCGCACAACGGTAACCTGACCAATGCCATGCCGCTCAAGCGCCAGATGGAAAAGGACGGCTCTATCTTCATGTCCACGACCGACACCGAAGTGATCATGCACCTCATTGCCCATTCCCGGCGGACGACAATCGACGCCATGATCCTTGAAGCGCTTTCGCTCGTTCAGGGGGCCTATTCGATGTTGTTTCTAACTCCGGGTGCGCTTTACGGCGCCCGCGACCCGCGCGGCGTTCGGCCGCTTGTCCTCGGTAAAATCGGCGAGACGTGGCTTCTCTCCTCCGAAACCTGCGCGTTTGATTTAGTGGGAGCTGCATTCGTACGCGAGATCGAACCTGGGGAGATGGTCCGGATCGATGAATCGGGACTCACGAGTGTTACAATACCGCTTTTTGAGAACGTAAAGAACCACGCTCACTGCATCTTCGAATACATCTACTTTTCACGCCCCGACAGTTTCGCTTTCGGCCATAATGTTGATAAAATCCGCCGCAAATTCGGCCACCAGCTTGCAATTCAGCACCCGGCCCCGGGCGCGGACAAAGTGATCGGCATCCCAGACTCGGCCACCACTGCGGCGCTCGGCTTTGCCGAAGAGTCCGGGATCGGGTACGACATCGGACTCATCCGCAACCATTACGTAGGACGCACATTTATCCACCCCCTCCAATCAGCACGAGATCTCAATGTTCGCATCAAATTCAATCCGGTGAAGGGAGTTCTAAAAGGAAAGAAAATTGTTCTTGTCGACGACTCCATCGTCAGGGGAACGACGCTGAAAAAGCTCGTCGGCCTCATCAAAACCGCGAAACCCGAGGAGATCCATCTGCGAATTTCCTCTCCGCCGATCCTGTGCCCCTGCTTTTACGGCATCGACATGCCGACCAAAGAGGAGCTCATCGCCTCATCGCAAAGCGTCGAAGACATCCGTGCCTACCTCGGCGCGGACTCCCTCGGCTATCTCTCGATCAACTCCATGCTCTCGGTGTTCAAACCGGAAGAACGTGCAAACTTCTGCACCGCATGCTTTACGGGGAAGTATTTTACGGAACCGATGAACTGATAGTGAAGAGCCATAGTCCCAGTCCAATCTTTTAAAGACTTTTTTTCTGATCCTTTTTATCATCCTCAAAGAGATCAAGGAAACGGTCTTCATAAAGTTCGAACAGATTCCACCGATCAAGCTCTTTTTTAAGTTCCGAGGCACGGGTCCGGTCGCGACGCGCATCCAGGAAAAGCCGTTCGATTTTTTCCATTACATAGTGAGGCACCTTCTCCTCCTCGATCGCGGCAATTTCCTCATCATCCTCCTTGTTAACAGAGGGGAAAAATTCCCGGATGCGTTCCTCGATCATGGCAAACTGCTGGTCGGTCTCATCGACGCTCTCTTCAAGTTCGCCGGTATCCACGGTGAAACTGTTGAGCCGCGAAATTGTCCGTATCAATTCAAGCGATGCCTTGGGATAGGAAAAATTCATCGCATAACTCGGGATGGTGCTGAGCAGACAGCCCGCTTCGATATTGCGCGCGGATGCCTCTCCCAGCAGCAACCCGTTCAAACCGGCGATAAACCCATCGGGCATGGGCACCACGTCTAAATCTTTGATCCTCGTGAGCATCGTTTCGCCGTTGCACGTGATGAGCACCTGCGAGGGATTACGATAGGACATCGACTGAGCGAATGCTGCAAAGGTAAAAATCTGCTTTACTTCAAAGCGGCTGATGACGTCGAGAAACAGTTTGATGAGCACCAAGCCGTCACGTCCGACGACCTGCGCGTCACTCTCGAAGATGATGCAATCGGGATTGTATGTATAATAGAAGCGGCTCGTAGGAAGATCGGGAAACTGGGCAATACCGCCCTTCACCATGATCGAATCAGGGAAAAAAAACGGCCGCATATCGATATCCGCAAAGGGTCGGCCCTCCATTTTTCGACGAAGGAAATCAATAGTAATAAGCCCAACATTTCCCATGCCGGGCCATGCAGCAAGGACAAGCGGAGGCTTCGGAAACGATACATTCTCAAAAAATTTCATGATTCCCCTTTTGATCTTCCGGCGATGGTCTATTTTGTGCGTACAAGTTAATGCAAAATATATGCCGGCAGTGCCAACCGCGCAAGTGGTAACTGTCACTTTGTATGTATTTTTATTGAATGAATTTTCAGGGTACTTCGCTCTATCTAGCGCCATTGGCCGGAATCAGCGAAACAATATTCCGAAGTCTGGCCAAAAAATTCGGAGCCGATACGGTCGTCAGCGAAATGGTAAGCGCGGAAGGATTGTTACGGGGCAGCAAGCAGACTTTACGGCTTTGTGCTTTTGATGAATCCGAGCGACCCATCGGGATTCAACTCTTCGGAGCCGATCCCACAAGACTTGCCGCCGCCGCTTCAATGGTGGAATCGATGTTCATGCCGGATTTCATCAACCTCAATGCCGGTTGTCCTGTCCCAAAAGTCGTTTCACGGAATGGCGGCGCAGCTCTCCTGAAGGACCCGAAACTCTTCGAAGCGATCGTCTCAGCCATGGCAGCGGCAACCGCCATCCCGCTCACCGTCAAAATCCGTTCCGCATGGAACACCGGAGAGTGGATCGACGAAGAGTACGCCCGCATTGCTGAAGGGAGCGGCGCACGTGCTATCATGGTTCATGCACGTTCTAAGAGCATGCGCTACTCGGGCGAGGCGATCCTCGAACGGATACATCTGGTGAAAAATGCTATATCGATCCCCGTCATCGGCAACGGCGATATCCGGACCGCCGACGATGCGCTTTGCATGCTACGCGCAACCGGGTGTGACGGCCTCATGATCGGCCGGGGCGCGGTGGGTAATCCATGGCTCTTCGGCCAGATTAAAGCGGCGCTGAAGGGCGACCCCGTTCAGCTCCCTTCATCCGCTGAGCGAGGAAGGGTGCTCCTGGTTCACATCGCACGCTTCCGCGAAATGTACGGGGAACATCTTGCGACAAAAGAAATGCGCAAGCACACGGCGTGGTTCCTCAAGGGATCGCCGCATGCCGCAATTTTTCGCGACCGGATATTCAGAGCAAAGGGAACTGGGGAGCTGAAAGAGATTGCGGAGGAAGCGTTCGGGATTTCCTGAATAATTCATGTCGCATTTTTCAATTTTCTCTGTGAGAGACTCGCTTCGCGGTTCTCTGTGGCAAAAACCTCCTCGTCCTTGAAAACGCTGGATGGAGCGTCTTGTGCTCTCCCTCTCCCGTGAAAGCGCTCGCGATGCCCGCGGTTCGGCAAGCGCTCGTATTCTTGCAACGTTAACATGTGAAATTTTTGTGATCCGCCCTCGTATTTGATTGCCAATCACCATCAAGTGGATAATCCCCCCTCAAGGTTTTTCCCTTTGAATTATGTGCCAATGACTTATTTTTACACGGATAAGAATTAATTTGCCTAACCGGTAACAAAACGCATGGGAGAGAAAGATATATGTCGAAATTTGCAATTGCATTCGTTGTCCCCGCAAAAAATAGTCCCATCATCCGCCATCGCGTGATCGATGGGGACACGAGGGAAGCTGCACTGCGACGTTTTTTCGATGAAGAGTTAAAAGAGTTTTATTCCGAGGACGATCAGGGTTTTTTTTATTTCAAAGAGGATTTTTTTGACGAGAGAGTCCAATCCGGCAGTATTATTGAAGTTTGAAACCGTCTGAAATCTTTCTTTGCAATCTTTGTAAGGCTCAAAGCGATGTGATCTGATGAAACGTACCACCGCTACCTGCCTTCTAGTGGGTGCAATAATCATCGTTATTTTTTATTCCGGGCAACTGGCTCGGTTTTCGATTCGAACCCTTTAACTTCATCGATAAAATCGCTGACGTCCTTGAATTTGCGATATACCGACGCAAACCGGACATAGGCGACCTCATCGAGTTCGTAGAGCTCCGTCATCACCATTTTCCCGATGGCAGCGCTGGGAATCTCCATCTTTCCGAGCTTATCGAGCTTACGCTCGATTTTTTCCACGATGCTCTCGATTTTTTTAATACTGATGGGACGTTTTTTACAAGCGGCGGTGATTCCCTGCATAAGCTTCTGGCGGTCGTAGGGCTCGCGACGTTTATCGTTTTTAATGATGGTAAGCGATACATTTTCGATGTATTCATAGGTAGTAAAGCGCTCGCTGCAATGCAGGCATTGTCGCCTCCTCCTCACCGCTTCGCCATCTTTACTGGAACGTGAATCGATTACACGATCTTTTTCAGAACCGCAAAATGGGCACCGCATCGGTCTCTCCTTGACATAATGCTGTTGATAATCCACATGCGACCACAAGGGGTGGTGGCAATTTGAATATACTACAAGAGAAGCAGGCTCTAAAATGATGCCGAGAGAGAGAGGTCTATTGACTGCGGTGAAATACTGACCTGAGGTTTAATTCGGAGATTACGGGTGTAGGCGCGCACATCGATGAACGCGAGGGCGCGATTGATTACCATGGCGCCGAGCATGAAGTCTCCGACTACTTGAAACTTGTGCGAAGAGGAAAGAAGGGAGTTGAAGCGATCCTGCGATGATTGGTCATCCCATTGCCATACTTGACTGGGGGAAGTTATTTCCAGGTTGGGCGTGCGGTTGAGGTTCATGGTCGTATTATACGCCTGGGTATTCCAGAACGATCCCACCGCATTCCAGTAAGCGGTATTGGAAACCGGCGCCTGAGCGCCCGAGTGGAGCCAGGCGTATCCCTCCGCATCTTCGGTTAATTTCTGGGAGTAATTCATGCAGAAGAAAAAACCGAATATCGCCGCGACATCAACCGAGATATAAGCGAGAGCCGATTGGTCCCGTCCGAGGTATTCGTGCCCGCTACCCGGAAGAATAAGTGATGCCGCCATGGCAAGCGCTGCCGATTTCTGAGGCTCCTGCGTATGGGCGAAAAGATCGACGCTGTCAGTTGCAACAGGCGTTTCCGTTACCGGTTCGGCCTGGAGATCATGCCACGGCAGCAGACCGCAGAGCAAAATAAACGTGACAACGATTGAGCTTTTCAAAATTTCACCTGCAGTGCGTACGCGGGCACGGTTTGCGATCCGGTGTTGATATAGCTGACATCGACGCCGATATGTTGCCAGAAACTTTGCTGGCCGAGAAGCTCATCGTTATGTTTTTTGGCGAGAATGCCGGCAGTAATCGCGCTGACGATATGGTTGACAATAAGCGTAAGAAAGACATTGCGCGAATAATTCGACCATTGCAGGGAGTTCTGGATCATCCCATTGTAAACCTGCTGGTGCGCCGACTGGCCAAAGAGCAACGAAGTGCTATCGCTGACAAGTTTCAAAAGATATGAAGAGTCGGGATTACCAGCGGCCGAGGAATAAACAACGTATTTCGTCGAATCCGTGGAGTTGAATTGGAAGCCCTGACTGGTAAAATTAGCGGGAGTCACATCGTCCCACCCTCTGATGAACGGCGTCGTCTGACCCCCGTTGATCAGGCTGTAATAGGTACTGCTTTTGGTGCCGGCCTGTTGGAGAAAAGTCTGGTCTGAAGTATCGGTGAAAATCGCTTGATAGAAAAGGCTGTCCTCGCCTTTTGCGTGCAAATACGCATGAAGGCTGTCCAAGTAGTGTACCATGGCGGAATCGGAATAATGTTTATTAGCATAGCTGTAAGCTGTCTGTTTCTTTTTAGTAGCCGTTGAAGCCAGGGAGGCGCCGGTGGCGATAAGCGCGGCCTCTGCAACAACGAATCCCGCCGCCCAGATGTCGGACTGCGCATACAATTCGCCCGATCCCGGCAGGATGAGGGACATGAGCATGGCGAGCTTCGGAGAGCGATACTCTTTCAAATTCCTTGCAAAATTCAGTGAATGCACTTGTTCAATGGTCGCAGGAACAGGAAGCTCGGCTGCCGGAGCGGCTTGCGTGTTTGGAATGGTCAGTGAGCCGGGTGTTGGAATCGTTGATGGACCTTTTGCCTGGCTGGCCGTGCCTGAAGGCAAGGTCGCCGGGTTTTGGGCGCCATGTGCAGAGTCGGAAGCCGAGGCGCTTATTTTGGCTTCCGCAGCTTTCTTCTGGGCAATTTTCGCCTGATCGAGGAGATCCTCCTCCCCGCCTTCAAGAATCAAATTTTCGTCACCGGCTTTATTGGAGGAATCTATTACTGTTGCTGTGGTTTTTCCCGCTTGTGGCGATACTGCAGACGCAGGTACTGCGGGGAGCACCGCACCTGGAGAAGAAGGATTTTTTACCGTGTCCACGGTCGAAGCCGCGGCCGCGGAGGTATTGTGCGCCGGCGCCACATTGACTGTCGCAGGTGCCGTCGGCGGCGCGGTACCGGGACCAGAGGAAGGAAGATTTTTTACCGTGTCCGCAACGGGAGCCAAAGCCGAGGTTTTTTTAACCGGCGCCAGGACGGTCTCGCTATCATCGAGGTTCAGATTATCCTCGACCTGAGCCGCCGGCGCTTTTGCCGCATTGACGGTAGAATCATGCGTTCCCGCATTATTTACCGTTTGAGCCTGCAAAGCGCCACTGGCCCAGAACAGAAGGAGAATCGTCGTTGCTGTTATTCTGTCAACCATACCATTACCCATCACCCGGATGCCTCTTTGGAAAACAGCGAACTCTGACGGTGCAGGCTGCTACATGCCCAGCGCATCGCGCATCGAATAATATCCCGGTTCCCGATCCGCAAGCCATCGGGCGGCGATCAGCGCCCCTCGCGCTAAGCTGGTGCGGCTATGCAACATATGACGCAGCTCTATGCGCTCGCCCATGCCGGCAAAGAGAACAGTATGGTCGCCAATGATATCGCCGCCCCGTACGGCATGCATGCCGATTTCGTTTTTCGGCCGATCATTCGCCTCTATGCCTGAGCGTCCATTACGTATCGCCCGATTATAGGGAAGACCGACCGCTTCCGCACAGATTTCTCCCAGCCGGCGGGCGGTGCCGCTTGGCGCATCTTTTTTAAAACGGTGATGCGCTTCAATGATTTCAATATCGAAGTCATCTTTCAGGCGGGCGCTGATCAGTTCGGTAAGTGAAAACAGGAGGTTGACGCCTACGCTCATATTAGGGCTGACCAGAATCGCCGACCTTCTGGCGGCTTTTTCAGCCAATGCATAATCGTTCGGTGAGAGGCCGGTCGTACCGACCACGATCCGCATTTTGTTTATGCAGGCCAGCGTCAGAAACGCAGCTGTTGATTGCGGTGAAGAAAAATCGATGACAACCGCGGTTCCCGCCGCATCTCCGTCGACCGCGGCAGTGAGCGGAATATTCAGAGAGCCTTTACCTAGTGAAAGTCCATAATCTTCGCCGAGCTGAGGGTGGTTCGTCCGCTCAATTGCGGCCCCGATAGAAAAGCGGTCGTCGGAGCAAATCGCTCGCGCTATTTCACTACCCATTTTTCCCAGAGCGCCGTTAATAATAATCGGGAGCGGCACTGAACCATCCTTTTTTATCGGGTCGAAAATCCACACCTTTGTAATACGCTGGCAAGCTCCTGTTTATTGCGCTCGGACATCGACGTCAGTGGCAGGCGCAACGGGCCGGCATTCATTCCCAGGAGATTCATGGCGGTTTTCACCGGAATCGGGTTGGTTTCAATAAACATGGATTGTGAAAGAGGGAGTAGTTCCTCGTGAAGAGCAAGCGCCCTGGCCGTTTCCCCCGCCGTAAAGGCTTTGATCAGGGCGATCATCTTTTCCGGTGCGATATTGGCGACCACGGAGATAACCCCTTTGCCGCCGCAGGCCAGTATGGGAAGCGTGAGAGGATCATCGCCGGAAAGGATGGTAATTCGTTCACCGCATCGGCGGTGAATTTCCGAAACCTGAACAATTGACCCTGAGGCTTCCTTCACGGCAACGATATTCTTAAAGGAGCAAAGTCGTTCAACCGTTTCCGGCAACAGGTTAATGCTCGTGCGCGACGGTACATTATAAACCACCGTAGGAATTTCAACCTGCGTGGCGATGGCGGCAAAATGCTGGTAGAGCCCCTCCTGGGTCGGACGGTTATAATAGGGGGTGATGCTCAGAATCGCATCGGCCCCTATTTCGCACGCATGCCGGGCCGCGGCAAGGGACTCCGCCGTATTATTGGAACCGGCGCCCGCAATAACCTGCACGCGCCCCCTGGCCTGCTCAATCACAATATCAACGACACGGTTGTGCTCTTCCCACGAAAGCGTCGCCGATTCGCCGGTCGTGCCGCAGGGTACGACGCCAGCGACTCCTTTTTCGATCAGAAATTCTACATGCGATCGAAGCGCTTCTTCATTGACCTCGCCTTTTTCGGTGAACGGGGTGACGATCGCAACGTAACATCCATGCAGGACCATAAAGGTCAATTCCTCTCTTTCTTTGGTAAAGCGCTGATTATTGCTGTTCCTCCTTCACAACCCAGACCTTCAGACGGGCCGAGACGTCCCGGTACAGCCTGATGGTAACGGCGTAGACGCCTAGCTGCCGGATAGGCTCATCGAGATCGACCTGGCGCTTCTCCACATCGAACCCCTCCTTGGAGAGAAACTCGGCTATCTCCTGCGCCGTAACCGACCCGAATAATTTGTCCTCTTCACCGACTTTAACGGAAATTGTGCAGGGGATCTGTTCGATCTTCCCGGCGCGTTCGCGCGCCTCCTTCAGCTTATGCTGCTCACCGAGTTCGGTGAGCCGTTTGGATTCGGCAACCTTCTTTTTATTGCCTTCCGTGGCAGGCACTGCGATGCCGGTCGGAAGAAGAAAATTACGGGCGTAACCGTCTTTAACCGTGAGAACATCCATGGCTTTACCCAGTGTTTCGTGGTCCTTCATCAGAACAATTTCCATAGTATTTCCCCAATCTTTTATTTAATATTTTCGGCAACGAACGGAATGAGCGCCAGATGACGTGCGCGTTTGATGGCTTTTGCCAATCGCCGCTGGTTTTTTGCCGTGACTCCGGAGAGACGTCTGGGCACTATCTTGCCCCGTTCGGTGATGTACCGGGAGATGATGCGGATATCCTTGTAGTCCGGTTCGATACCGTTAGCTTCGAACCAGCAAACTTTCTTTACCCTTCTCCGGCCCATGGAACGACTGCCGCTTTCCTTATCTCTAAATCTTCTTTCAGGCATCATAATTCTCTCCTTCGAAGTAATCTGATGTTCAACGTAGCGCCGCTTGAATGGATAATCCGTCGGGATTATTCTTTCTCTTCTTCCGCTTCATCCGTTTTTTCACCTTCAGGCTTGACAAGGGGACCCGGTTCTACGGGCTTGTCCTTCTGTTCGAAGAAGGCGACCCGCGCCGTATCGTTCTTTACGTTGCGAACGACGGTCTGATGGCGTAGAATCTGCTCGTTGAGCTTGATATGATATTCGAGACCATTGACAATAGTGCCTTCTCCCTCATACAGAAAAAGGCAATAGTAGCCGATTTTTTTCTTATTGATGGCATAGGCGAGGCTGCGCTTCCCCCACACATCGGTTTTCTCGAAAGTAGCGTTTTGTTTCAGGAACTCTTCGATCTGCGACTGCTCCTTCTGGAGCGTGTCGTCGGAAAGTGTTCCGTCAAAAACGATCATTGATTCATAAGGTCTTTTCACTCTGGCGCCTCCTCTGGTCGCTATCGGCCCTGAACCTTTGCAGGAAAGATCAGAGCAGGGTTTTGTGCATCTCCTGCATGGCACACGGTCACACTATTTATTGTAAATATTCATGACTGGTTCGATTCCGCTCCGCGCGAAGAGCATACAGGCTTCAACCGCCCGGGGAATCACCCGTTGCAGAATTTCCTCCTCAGAGCGGGAAAAGGGTCCGAGAACGAAATCGATGGCCGGGCTCCTCGGAGGCAAAGGTCCAATGCCGATGCGCAGTCGCGGAAAATTCTCTCCTATTCGCTCGACGATCGATTTCAAACCGTTATGGCCGCCACCGGAGCCGCCACGGCGGACCCTTATTGTGCCGAGAGGCAGGTGGTAGTCGTCGACTATGACGAACAATTTTTCGGTCGGGCAGTGAAAATAGCCGCTGAACGATTCAACCGCTGCGCCGGACCGGTTCATAAAGGTCCGGGGTTTTACAACAAGCGAATATTTCGATTCAAAGAGCGTTCCGGCAAAATAATCGGATTCGGCCAAGCTGCCGGCAACCTTATTCTTAAGTTCGAGCGCAAGCGCATCGGCGACCTGAAAGCCGATATTATGCCGCGTATGAAAATACCGTTGCCCCGGATTGCCGAGACCAAAGAATAAAATTTCTGCTGCTGCAGGCCGGGCGGAAACTGCTTTTCGTTTCCATAGAAATGAAAACAATGCCATTTCTGGGCCACCGGGGAGCGGTTTTGCCGCTTATCCCTGTGCTTTTTCCTTGCCTTTCGAAGCAACACTTGGAGCGGGAGCGGTGCCTGAGGCAGGGGCGGTTTCTGTCGGTTCTGCCGCACCAGCTTCTTCCTCGATTGGTTTCACGGTCTCTTCTTCGCGAGTCGGATGAGTGACCACGGCAACCACTTCATCACCCGGCGCTTTAATCGTGATGTTCGGGATTACAACGTCGCGAAAATGGATTGAGTCGCCGATGCTCAGTTGCGACACATCGATGGAAATCTTTTCTGGAATATCGGTAGGCATGCATTCAATCTTCACCCGCTTAATGGGATGGCCGAGCACGCCGCCGCTATCCTTGACGCCAATTGGAATACCGACCAGTTCTACCGGACAGTCAACCGTAACCGTCTTATCCATTGCAACGCGCTGGAAATCGATATGAAGGAACCAGTCGTTTTTGATGACGTGCCGCTGTATGTCGCGGATGACCGCGACGGAAGTTTCTTTTTCGCCTGCAAGGCCTAAATTGATCAGGTGGGTCAGCTTTTTTCCCCGGACTATGGCGGCAAATTCACGATTATCGATTTCGATGCTCACGGGTGCCTTTTGTTCGCCATAATAGATCGCCGGCACCCACCCCTGCTGTCGTGCTTTTCTGGTGTACGATTTTCCCGACCCCGTACGCAGTCGCGCCTTCAACGTAATGATATCCACGGACACACCCTCCTCAGTTGATTCCGAATGATTCACATGCCGGAACAAAATCCCTCTGCTCCAGCCGCGCAATGCTGGGGCGGAAGGATTCGAACCTCCGAATGCGAGGACCAAAACCTCGTGACTTGCCGCTTGTCGACGCCCCAGTTACACTACGGAGAATGTGATAATATATATCATGGATGAGAACTTTTGGAAGGAGATGGGGTCAATTTCGACGTCCTTCCAGAGGAGTCGAATTGGTCGCTTTTATCGCAACCGGAAGGGAGGCGCAGCGGATTCGTTCCGCTCTTTTTCAAAGGCACGGGCGCCCGATCTTGAAAAGAACCGTCTCTTTCCCCATGCTTGGGCATTGAGACGACACGCCCTTGCGAACCGCTGATAATGGTGAGACTCCTCATCACAAATTCATGATCTATGACCGGGCGCAAGCGGCGTATCTTCACCGCTTTCAAATCATCCGCCTGTTACTTGACAAGATAGGTAGATTAATTATGTACAATATACATACATATTATTTTTTGTTTTTTAAAGTAAACATGAAATTTATAAAAGCATGAATCATTTTTTTGCGGAACGGAGGGTGGTAACTATTATTTTACCCAAATTCCGCCAAAGGCGGACAGAGGGTGGATTATTCAATGGTGAATCAGAAAAAAGACCTGTTGTCGCTCAACGAATTGTCGGCTGGAGAAATACGCGCCATTCTTCTGCAAGCCAGGGAGTTCAAAAAAAACCGGCTTTCGAAGGAACGGAGAGTATTCGCCGATCGGACCGCCGTGCTCATTTTCGAGAAGCCCTCCCTTCGTACCAGAATTACCTTTGAAACCGCAATTCACGAACTGGGCGGCCACGCCATAACGCTTACCTCAGAAAACGTGGGGCTCGGTAAAAGGGAGAGTCCTGAGGATATTGCCCGTAATCTGGAGCGGTGGGTTCATCTCATCGTTGCCCGAACATTCAGCCACTCCACGGTTGAATTACTGGCAAAATCCAGCGCGGTGCCGGTGATCAATGCCCTCACCGATGCCCATCATCCCTGCCAGGCGCTGGCATTCGCCATGACGCTTGATGAGCATTGCGGCGAGGTTTCTGAAAAGAAAATTGTCTTTGTCGGCGATGGCAACAATGTCTGCAATTCGATTGCCCTGCTCTGCGCAAAACTTGGTTACCGGTTCACCGTCGCATGCCCGGGCGGTTACGAGCCCTCACCCGAGCAGTGGCGCCATGCAGAGCGCGTTGCCGCAGAATCGGGAGCAACGCTTTCCATCGTCCATGACCCGAAAACGGCCATGGCCGGGGCAACTGCGGTCTATACCGATGTGTGGACAAGCATGGGACAGGAAAATGAGGCGGAGAAGCGCGCAAGAGATTTTGGGGCGTTCCAGGTAAATGCCGAACTGCTTTCGCGCGCCCCTCGCCAGGCCGTCATCTCGCATTGTCTTCCCGCGCATCGGGGTGAAGAGATAACAAGCGAAGTTCTTGATTCGAAGCACTCCGTGGCTTTTGATGAAGCCGAGAATCGGCTTCATGTGCAGAAAGCGGTCATCGATTATCTGGTTTCATGATCTACGCGAACCGGATGGCGGAGCCTCCCTCATGAATGTCGATGCGTATGGTACAAAACATTTCGAAAACGGGAATTGATCGACACAACCTATGAGTTTATCGGGGGGAAAAAACAACCATAAAATCCTGGTCGTTGACGATGAGTCGGATGTCCTGGAATTCCTCCGGATGTTCCTGGACTCTCTGGGGTGGGAAGTCACGACCGCATCGTCGGCGGCAGAAGCCCGGGATAAACTGGACCACGGCGGATTCTTCCTTGTGTTAATCGATATCGCCATGCCGGACATGGACGGCTATGAATTCATAGGTTACCTGCGGAAGAAACGGGTCGACTCACAGGTCATTCTCATGACCGGATTCGGCTATAACCCGGATCACACACTTGTAAAAATCAACAAGTCGCTGCGGTACCCCTGCCTTTTCAAACCCTTCGACCGCGCCAAGATCACCGAATCGATCCTTCTCGCCTGGACTGAATATCATAAGAATTCGGCGGGGCCGGGCCTTGATGGAGAAACTCTTCCACAGGCGAAGCCCGATACGCCGGCGCCGCCCCGGGCATAGTATTTTTCATATGCAAAGCCAGACCATTATCATTCGAGGTGCGCGGGAACACAACCTGAAAAACATCACCGTGGCTATTCCGCGCGGCAGTTTTACGGTCATCACCGGTCTCTCCGGCTCGGGCAAATCATCGCTGGCATTCGATACGCTCTATTCCGAGGCGCAACGGAGGTTTGTCGAATCGCTTTCCGCCTATGCCCGTCAATTTCTGGGCCTTATGGAGAAGCCGGACGTTGACTCCATCGATGGTCTCTCGCCGGCTATTTCCATCGAGCAGAAGACCGCGGGACATAACCCCCGCTCCACGGTCGGCACGGTTACCGAGATCCACGACTACCTGCGACTGCTGTACGCCCGCGCCGGGACGCCGACCTGCTGGAAGTGCGGACGCGTCATCACGAGCCAGACCGTGCAGGAGATCACCGACCAGGTCATGCTGCTGCCCTCCGGGAAGCGATTTCAGATTCTCGCACCGGTCATTTCTGGACGCAAGGGTGAGTACCGGGAGCTGTTCGACAAGCTGCAAAAGGAGGGGTACGTCCGGATCCGGCTCGACGGCGAGGTGCGTGCGCTCGATGAAGAAATAAAAGTTGATAAAAATAAAAAACATTCTATCGAGGTGGTGGTCGACCGGCTGGTTTCCGGTCAGTCCCCCCGCTCGCGCCTGACCGAATCGATCGAGATGGCGCTCAAGATGAGCGCGAACGGCACCGTGCTCATCGAGCAACCCGGCGCGAACCTGCGGGTCTTCTCGGAACGGCTCGCCTGTCCGGATTGTCACCTGAGTATCGACGACCTGTCGCCAAGGATGTTCTCGTTCAACAATCCCTTCGGCGCATGCAACGCGTGCAGCGGGCTCGGCTACCTGCTTGAAATCGATCCCGCCCTCGTCGTTCCCGACCCGGCGCTCTCGCTGGACGACGGCGCCATTGCGCCGTGGAACGCGGCCTCCACCATGGGGTCGTGGAATCGCCAGATTCTCGTTTCGGTGTGTAAACATTACGGTATTCCGCTTTCCAGGCCCTATCGCGAACTTCCCGAAAAACAGCGTAAGATCCTGCTCCACGGCTCGGAGGGCGAGCGCATTCATATGCGCTGGGAAGCAGGTTCCCGGGAAGGGTACGGCGAATTCTTGCGCGACTTCGAGGGGGTGATCCCGAGTCTCCTGCGCCGCTACCGGGAGACGGCGTCCGAGGATATCCGGCGCTGGATCGAAGGATTCATGTCGCAACGCGAATGTCCCGCCTGCAAGGGCGCCCGGCTCAAAAAAGAGAGCCTCGCGGTGCTGCTCGGCCAAAAAAACATCGCCGACCTGTCGACCATGCCGATCGGCATGGTCCGGGAGTTTCTGGGTAACATCAAGCTCGGCGAACGGCAGGCGAAGATCGCCGCGCCGATCTTCAGGGAGGTGGGACAGCGGCTTGATTTTCTCACGAACGTCGGGCTCTCCTACCTCACCCTTTCCCGCGCCGCCATGACCCTTTCCGGCGGAGAGTCGCAGCGCATCCGGCTCGCGACGCAGATCGGCTCCAGGCTCACCGGGGTCATTTACATTCTCGACGAACCTTCCATCGGGCTGCACCCGCGCGACAACGGCAAGCTCCTCGACACGCTGCATGCGCTGCGCGACCTCGGCAATACGGTCGTGGTCGTGGAGCATGACCGCGACACCATGCTTGCCGCCGATCATCTGATCGATATGGGGCCCGGCGCAGGCATTCACGGCGGCAGGGTTATCGCCGAAGGAACTCCCGCCGAAGTAGCGAAAATTTCTACCTCCCTGACAGGCGCCTATCTTTCTGGACGCACGTCCATCCCGCTGCCGCGCACCCGCCGCAAAGGGTCGGGCGAGCGCATCGTTCTGCGCAAGGCGTCCGGCCATAACCTGAAGGGTATCGACGCGGAGTTTCCGCTCGGCATGTTCATCTGCGTCACCGGGGTGTCCGGGTCGGGCAAAAGTACGCTCATCAACCATACGCTCCTGCCGGCGCTGTCACAGAAACTTTACCGCTCGCGCGCGACCGCGCTGCCGCACGCCGCCTGCGAAGGCGTGCAGTCCATCGATAAGGTGATCGCCATCGACCAGTCGCCCATCGGCCGCACCCCGCGCTCCAACCCGGCGACGTACACAAAGACCTTTGACCTGATCCGCGACCTTTTCACCATGCTTCCGGAAAGCAAAATTCGAGGCTACAAACCCGGCCGCTTCAGCTTCAATGTCAAGGGCGGGCGGTGCGAGACCTGCGAAGGGGACGGGGTGCTGCGCATCGAGATGCACTTCCTGCCCGACATCTACGTGGAGTGCGAGGCGTGCAGGGGCAAGCGGTACAACCGGGAGACGCTCGAAATTCTCTTCAAGGGGAAGAACATCGCCGACGTGCTCGCCATGACGGTTGACGACGGATTGCGATTTTTCGATTCGTTGCCGGCAATCAGGAGCAAGCTTGCGGTCCTCTCGCAGGTGGGGCTCGGCTATATTCACCTCGGTCAGGCCGCCACCACCCTTTCCGGCGGAGAGGCGCAGCGGATCAAGCTCGCGGCGGAACTTGCCCGGCGCGCCACCGGCAAGACGCTCTATATCCTCGATGAGCCGACGACAGGACTTCACTTCGAGGATATCCTGATGCTCCTTCTCGTCATCCAGGAACTGGTCGACCGGGGCAACTCGGTGGTGGTCATCGAGCACAACCTCGATGTCGTCAAATGCGCCGATCATATCATCGATCTCGGTCCCGAGGGCGGGGATGCCGGCGGCAGGATCATTGCGACCGGCACGCCGGAGGAGATCGCCAGGAATCCGAAATCCATGACCGGGATGTATCTCAAGCCGTATTTGAAACAGGAGAAGCCGGCGCGGCGATAACTATTACGTATGCTCTCGCCGCTTGAGAATCCCTTCGGCTACTGACGCAACATCGTCAACGGTGATGTCCCGCAGACACCTGCCATCGCAGTGGTACATCACCTTCGTTTGACCGTGGCAGGGAGAACAATCGACGTTTTTATTGACGATGCCGACGCGTGGTCCCCGCGGCGACCAGATTATCGGATCGGAAGGGCCGAAAATGGTCGCGGCGGCGCAGCCAACGGCGGCGGCCAGGTGGGCGACGCCGCTGTCATTACCGATAAAGAGTGTGCACCGGAAGAGAAACGCCGCGAGGAGTGGAAGTGTCACTTCCTCGACAAGGAGGTCGCCGGGAGGAACATCGATCGCTGAATCCGCCGGGCCCCGAACCCAGGCGATCGCGAAACCGCGGTTGCGCAGGCGATCCCCCATTGCCCGGTAGCGCGCCGACGGCCAGTTCTTCATCCGGGAACCGCTTCCCGGATGCAGTGCGACCGGAGCGGCGCCGGCCGGAAGCAATTCAATCGAGCGGGCGATAGAATGTTCCGACGGCGCAAGCCGGGGAAGTTTCTCGCCTTCCGATAGCGCCGATGGATCAGTCATAAGCGACAGATGATAGTCGATGACGTGCACTCCCCGCCCTTCAGGAAACGGCTTCTGGGAGTGCAGGTGCGCGATCCCGCTTCGGCGTAGATTTGCAAGCAGCGGAGAGGAATCATCGGCAAAGGCGATCGCGGCATCGAAAGCGGAAAGCAGTTCCGCGGCGGAAGGCGAAAAGTCATCCCGGAAGAGCGGAACGAATCGCGGTGAGTCGATGTCCCACGCCTCGTCGATCAGCCCGGCGTCGAGCGCCAGGTCGCCGATGGTCGATTTCCCCACGAGTACGAGGTGATCTCCGGGCCGGCTCTTTTTCCAAAATGCAATGGTTGGGAGCACGGTGATGAAATCCCCGAGCGCGCCGGTGTGGTAGAGAAGGGTGGGCATGGAGATAATGATAGGGGTTTGAGGGGTGACGTGGACTGTGCCTTTTCCGCTGGAAACCTTCCTGAGATTTTCAGGTTACGAAAAATACTTTTTATTTAAGATAAGCTATTCAAACTTGTTTCAACGAAATAACAGCCACGGGTCTATAGCATTTCTTGCAGTTTACCGTAATCTCACCATGATTTTCCTTGAACTCACCGCCTTGAAGACGGTATTCAACTTGTGAAGAACCGTCATGAACTTCGACCGTCACAACGCCCCCGCACTTTTTGCAACCGAACTCTCTTTTGCTTGACATGAATACTTCCTCCGTTGTTTTAAGGTGGATACAATATGATGAATGAAACCTAGCCTGCTAAAATCCCATCTTCCTGAACGACTTTTCATTTTTGACAAGAACCTCCTGCCTCAGCGAATGAATCAAACGACGATGCGAAATTTCAGATTTTTCGAAAAAAGCGTGCTTCTGATAGGTTGTTTTGAAATCACCCGGAGTGAGAGCGGAAATAGACCCGATCTCGGCGCTATCCGATTCACTTAAATCCGTTCCAACCAAAGGGACAAGAAACCGGCGGTAAAACGTAATATTTCCTTCGGGACGCAGATAGTCGAATTCAAGCTTGATGGCAAACCGCCGTATTGCCGCGCTATCGATGACTTCCTTGAAGTTCGTCGCGCAAATGAGCATTCCCGTGAAGCTCTCCATATTCATGAGCAGCTCATTGACATGGGTTATTTCCCATGTTCGAACCGCGTTGTTCCGCGTCATGAACAGACCGTCCGCCTCATCGATGAAAAGAATGGCTTCCTTCTCTTCCGCCTCTTCGAAAGCATTACGAATATTTTTTTCGGTTTCTCCGAGCCACTGACTCAGAATATCGCTTGCACGTTTAATGATGAGACGGCGCTTAGTATGCCGGGCGACAAACCGGGCAAATTCGGTTTTCCCAGAACCGGAAGGCCCATAGAGGAGAATATTCATATTCCTGATCGCCATCTCCTCGACGTTTTTCTTCCAATGCCCATTGAATTTTTCGATGGGAAGAAGCGTTTCGGCCATGTCCGCATTAATATTCAGGCCATCGAGGCTATAAGCCGGGGCATTCATTTTTTGTTCATCGTGTCTCTCTTCACCGCCCTCCATGATTTTCCGGTGGGCGCTGAGGATTTGTCGAGACGCAATCAGGATAGTCTCCTTTTTCTCATCCCTTTTCATCATTTCCGCTGCATTGCGAACCGCGACATCAATGCCCCCGGCACTTATTTCATAGTCCCAGGCGAACTTTTCCAGTTCCTCATTGGTCAGCAGACCGGCTATGCAGTGTTTCTGCATACTGGAATTCCAGATCCATTGCCGTTGGATAAAATTGAGACTTTCGAACCGGACCGAATAATCAAAACGCCGCTTTGTGGATCTGTCGATATCATAGAAGCGATTGGTTATCCAGAAGATGACCGCCTTTGAATCGTCAAGAATTTTATTTATCTGTCCTTTTTCCGCATCTGAAGAGACGATCTGATTATTCCAGTCGGCGGCATTAAGCATCGCATCCGCTTCGTCCATGACAATGAAGGATTTCAGCGGATCCGTGCTCCTCTCACATGCAAGAAGGGCTCGACGCCGGAATACCACGCGGCTATTATTCTTCACCTCTTCATCATCAATGTTGTTGATCTCATAAACCGACCGGCCAAGATGGCGGCCAAGCGAACGGCAGAATTCCGTCTTACCTGTGCCGGGGTCGCCGTAAAGGAGGATATTGATTCCGCGCGATTCCGGCTTATTGGCAATGAGGGTGGTAATGGCATGCAGGTGCACCTTATTCATGGAATGATTTTCAATCGGAATCGAATCGCCCGTGTATTCCGAAAAGTAGCGCGCAAGGAGCGAGCTATCCCCGTATCCCTCAAGATAGCATGTCAATTCGACGGCGATATCCCGGTCTTTATCAAGGAGACCGGACCGCACAAGCGGCGACTCGGTAGCAAGCGCCCCTGCAACATTGGCTTTTTGCAAGCCGGTTAGGGCACAGAGCGGCCTTACCAAGGGCGGCGGATAGGTGGAGGTTTTTACATTCAGATATCCGCAAACCGTTTCAAAAATGCTATCGACAAAAGAATCGGTCTTGTAAAGGTACAACGCCAGCAATATCTCCCTGCCGGGAGCGTCGATATCGAACAGCGAACAAATTTTATCGAGCCTCGTTTGCAGAATATCCTCGATGACCGGGGTTTCCTGGTTCTTGCAGATCGCTTTCAGTTCGACGTGAATATGACGAAACAGCGTCGGTCCGGCCTTCGCGTTTAAAAAGAGCCGATCGTACACCTCCTTCAGGCAAATCGATTTTATCTCCTTGGAGGAAATGATCAATGGAAGGTTCTTTGCCTTTTGCAACGACATAATCCGGTTGAAAAATTTCCGCTTCGCCGGCTCAGGAATAAGATCAAAACATCGGTCAAGAATTTGTTGCGTCGGAATCTTTCCTTCCGCTTCGACCAGATTGCATAAATACTCCACCTTTTTCCTGTTTTGCAGCAACCCGATTTCTATGTCAGCAATTCCTACCGATTTCTTTTTCCTGGTATGATTATAATAATGAAGCGAGCGCTTCCTGTCCGTGGCCGCATCTATGAACTTGCCGTTAATCCAAGGCATCTTTTCCTCCATCGCCTATTTACATGTTGCTGATCAGGATTCAATTCGTTAAACGCCCTACCGTTCAGGTGGTTTCAATAAACTCCGCAAATCCTCCGACCACCACTTTTTCGTGGCGAGCAAAGAAAATGTGGGTTCCGTACCTTTTTTTACGGGATGCTGCACCATGCAAACATACCGATACTTATTTTTAACGGCCTTATTGTATGCTCGGGTCATAGCCCGGTGACTCACTCGAATCAGAACTATATTTTCATTTTTTGCCTTCATATTATTCCTCCTCAACTTCAATATAAAACGTATGAACGACAATTACTGTCGCGCTATTAATTATTTTATTGGGAAGGAGGGAACGATGAAACAAAGAGCTACCGATCTGGCGAAATATCGGCGAATAGTTGAAATTTACGCCCACCTGATACGGAACCAGAGTCGGCAATATACAGTGGCGGATATCAGAAAGTATCTTGCAGAAGGCGGCGATGCAACGCTGGATATTTCGGCACGTAACGTGCAACGCGATCTCAAGGATCTGGCGGACATTCCGAACACCTGCGTAGAGGCAAAATGGGAAAAAGGCAGGCTCTACTATTTCATCGAAGCCGATATGCGGCGGAAACTATCCCTGCCGATTCAGCAGAACGGCCTGCTTGCTTTTTTCCTGTTGAAGAGGCTCCAGCCTTTTTTCGCCAGGAAAACTAAATCGCTCGATGATCTGTCCGAAAAAATAGCCGACCTTGCGAGTGATGCAAATTACGATCTCTTCGAAGACCTCGACGAAAAGCTCGAAGGATCGACCTTTCTGTTCGGCGGCGAGTCGTCGCTCTCTCTCGACGGCACGATGTTTAATGTCCTTTTAACCGCCCTCGTAGACCGGCGAAAACTCAAGATTTTATACGCAAGCCCCGGTAGGCCGGAGCCCAGGGAAATAATAATCTGCCCGATTAAGCTTGTCCTCTATAGGGGAGAACTGTATTTCAGTTGCCTTCCGATGACCGGAAAGAAAAGAGATTTCTATATTCGGCTGTCCCGCATCATAAAGGCACAACTCACCGGCGACCCATTCGTTCCCGACCCCAAAGACCTTGATCGAATCGAGAAACGGCTGAATTCGAGTTTTGGCCTGCTTGATGACGAAGACGCTAAACCGGAAAAGATCGTTATCCGGTTCCCGGCGGGAGAATACTACAAAAAAATCTTAAGCGAAAGACGGTTCCATGGGACTCAAAACCTGACCGAGGATAAAAAGGGAAATACTATTCTGACCTTGGAAGCGCCAGTGGGGTTTGAGCTGGTGAATTGGGTGCTGGGATGGCCGGAAGGGGAAGTGGTAGGGCCGGAAAGGCTTAAAAAAGAGCTGAGAGAGGTGGGAAAGAGGCTGGTAAGGAAGTATGGATGAGGGAAAGAAGGCCTGAATCAAGATTGATCTACTTGCATAATAACTGCGAACTTTTGCGCATTTATATACGCACCTGGCATTTTTAAAAGCTTTTCACTGATTTCAGGATAGCTTGTAATTCGTTTATTAAGAATTTTTACAAGCGCAATAGCATCACGTCCTTTCAGGTTAAAACGTGATGGTACCTTTTTCCACATTGTTATAAATTTATCTTCACATTTAAAATGCCTAAGAAATTGTTTCGCAGTGGGTGATAATTTTATGAATTCTATTGGACTATTTTCTCTTTTTTCATAAATAATTTCTATGACAATCGGAGAACCTTCCTCTTTTTCTCTGAAACAAGCTTTCTCTGCATTCCGAATCTCTCTTATTTCACTATCTTCAGTCTGAGTTTTATCAATTCCTTCTTTTTTCCAGTTGCGCCAATTTTTTGGAATCAAAGTATCCTTTAATTCCTCAAGTCTTTTTGCGATTTTTTGATTGGATATCATATTTGCTTCTATGCACAAAGAAATAATATGATCCTTAAGATCAATGTTGTTGGTCTTCAATGCAGACAATAATGTATTTTTTTTCCAGTTACTTTTTTCTTGTTTGCCCAATCTATTCGATTCCCACTTTTCTTTTGCCTTAAATAAATCAAATTCAGCAATTTGATCAGCATTTTTCCATATTGTTTTAAACCACTGGTTAATTTTATATATAATTCTGGAATCGGTTAAAGTAAGAGCTGCTTCTTCCCATCCTAGAACTTGTACCCCTTCAAAACCGAGGCCATTCGCGGAAGCATTTGCCGAACCTACTATAACCCCCTTTGGAGTCCAGTAGACTTTGCAATGCATTTTATCGAGCATTTTTACATTATCTATTCCAATCAATTTCAATCTGCGAATATCATCAATCACTTTCGGGTTCGTCCCGCCTGATTTCAGATTGCAGACTATTTGCACATTTTTTGCTTTTATCCCTTTGAATAAGCCAGCAGCGCCCTCACCCCAAAATGCAACAGCGCATTTTATTTCAGTGGCATTTTTAAAAAGCCGCCTAATTTCATCCTGAATTTCTTTGTTACTCGATAAAAATTTTTCCATAATAGATTCCTATGTTTCAGAATTATAAAAATATACCCGAATATACCGTTCTGTGAGCGAGGATAAATGGCATAAAATTGTTTCCGTTTTTTTGAATTTTATTCCAGACGCCCCGCCATATGGGCAGGGGAATTCACTTTTCGTGAACGCCATCCGGGTGATGAAGAGAATCACTGGTTGAACCTGTACTTGTCGAACCGCAATAAATACAATGCTGACCATCTTCATTGTGTTCATGAAACCCACGAGGATGTCTTGAATCTTTGCACTTCCCATAGGAAGAAGAGCCACAAAATTTACATTTAGAATTTGACATATGCTGTCCCTTTCTGAAAAAATGAACCCCTTATAATGTTATGGTAATAATTTATATCCCGCCCTTACCAGTATCAAACTAATATTATTCATCATGCTTGCCACCTCTATTCGCTTGATTATGCAGAAAAATATTTTCTTACGACACTATTTGTCGTTCCTGCCATTTATTTTATTTCTTAATGTAGAGCACTGATCCTTATAGTCTGAAAAAATAAGAAAAAGGGGTTCCCAATGCCTGCCAATAACAAACAACCCCACAACCGGCTTACGATGAATGACATGAGATCATATGAGAGTATTTTGTATGCAGAGGCTTTGAAAGATGCCAAAATCAAGCGGCCATCCAAGTGCCTTACCAAGCCTAAGACAGGGGCGCCCAGAATGCCTTCGAGCCGGGCGGCGGTTCATGCCCATCTACGCATCTCCCACAAGCGCCTTATCGAGCTATACGAGGAATATCGCAGGAAAAGGTATAAATACATTTGTCCTGTTACGCACTCGAAGAAGAAAGGCCACCGTCAGACCTATAGCCTTTTTGCTACGAAAGAGTGGTGGAGCCCTTCTCTCGAATACTTTTATCGCACTGCCCAGCAAGCCAGGCGCAATGAAAGAAGAAGATTGTTGAGAAAAATGCGAAAAGAATCTGAATCTTCAACCTGACTATTTCAAGGGGTTCTTATGCCCTTCCACTACCTCACCAAATCCCGCTATCTTCAAGGCCTCCAATGCCCGAAATTGCTCTGGCTGAGCGTGAATGAACCCGAGGCTGCCGGTGAACCCGACGAAGAGACCGAGCATCGTTTCGCCGTTGGTACGAAAATAGGTGTGATCGCGCGGGAACGATTTCCGAAAGGGGTGCTGATTGCCGAAGATCATTTGCACCTCGCAGATGCTGGTCGCTCCACCGAGGCAGCTATGAAAGCAGGCGCTCCTGCAATTTTTGAAGCGACGGTATTGCATAAGGGTCTGGCGTGCCGGGCTGATGTCTTGCAGCGGGTTATGGGAAAAATGGATTGCTGGAACATCATTGAGGTTAAAATGAGCAGCAAGGTTAAACCGGTGCATCAAGACGATCTTGCTTTCCAGAGATATTGTTTTGAATGTGCCGGTTTTAACATACTTAAAACGTCTTTAATGCATGTCAACACCGGGTATATCCGGGAAGGTGAGCTTGATCCGAAGGAATTATTAACCGAAGAGGACATTACGAAAGCTGTTTCGGAAAAAGCGGCGGATATCGGGAGCACGGTAAAAAAACTATCGGCAATTCTGACCAACAGCAAATGTCCTGAAATCGCGGCTGGAAAACAATGTCTCAATCCCTACGTGTGTCCGTTTTTCGACCGATGCAATGAACCTGCTGAGGAGTACAGTATTTACGAACTTCCTTACGGACAGCGAATCATTCCAACGCTTGAAGAGCGCGGTATTGAGCTTTTGAAGGATATTCCCCCGGACATTAAACTCACAACCCGGCATGAAAAGATGGTACTGAGCGTTAAGCGCCGGAAGCCGATCATCGACAGAAAAGCGATCAAGGAGTATCTCGATACGCTTGTATACCCGCTCTATTATTTCGACTTCGAAACAATCAATTCCGCCATTCCGCCGTTCGATAACTGGAAGCCCTATCAGACGACGCCCTTTCAATTTTCGCTGCATATTCAAACGAAGAAGAGCGGCGCTTGCGAACATCATCAATTTCTACAGAAGGAAGCGGCCGATCCGCGTGAACCGCTCATGAGGCAAATGATCAAGCTCCTCGGCAAAAAAGGCAGCATCATTGCCTGGAATATGTCTTTCGAAACAAGTAAAATCACAGGATTCGCAGAAAGGTTTCCCAAGTACGAAAAGCCGCTTTTCGCTTTGCTGCCGCGATTCTGGGACCTCATGCTTCCTTTCAAAGAAGGAGATTATACCCATTATAATTTTCACGGCAGCGCTTCTCTCAAAGCCGTTTTGCCGGTACTGTCGCCGTCGCTCTCCTATGAGGACCTTGAGATTCAGGAGGGGGGAACCGCAAGCCTGAAATACGAACGGTGGCTTTTCGGCGAGATGGAAGCTGAGGAGTGGGATAAAACCTACCGGGATCTTCTCAACTATTGCAAGCTCGATACGCTTGCGATGGTGGAGATTTTGAGGGTGCTGTATCAGAATATTTAACGGAGAAACTGAATATGACCCGCTTACCATAGTATATATTTACCGAAGTAAAATTGGATGATTTTTTAACGAGGAATCACCTCACTTTTTAAATCGGAGATAGAAGACAAAAATTTCGGAAAAGATATTCATGATGTTTGATGACTTTGTATGCTTATAACAAACATTTGTAAGGTATAACCATACATCTTAATTTATCTATTGTAAATATTTTTGCGCTCCCAGCGCAAAAAACGGCGCAAAAAAAGCGCAATTCTGGCGTTTAGTGCGTTTTTACGCGGTTTTTTTGCGCGGTCGCGCAAAAACCAGAATAAAAGAGCGCAATTTTCGTTGGAGCGTCGAAGACTGTTTTAAAACCGTTTTAAAAGCCGTTTAATTGCCCTTTAAAAACCCTTTTATCCCGCCTGTTCCCCTACTCCCGTAGTGACTTATATTTTTTAAACCTTTTCAACGCCGATAACCGGTACGAAGGAAGCGGTACGGGAGCCCGTATGTCGATGATTCTTGAATCGTTGAACAGTCATATTGCCGCGGTAAAATCGGTAGAGGCGCTTGAGCCGTCCATTAAAGCCGCGGCGGACAGGGTCACGGATACCCTTCAGCGCGGCGGCACGATCTTACTCATGGGCAACGGCGGTAGCGCCGCCGATAGCCAGCACCTCGCCGCCGAACTTGTCGGCCGGTTTAAAATGGAGCGGCGGGGGCTTGCCGCCATTGCGCTCACGACCGATACCTCCATCCTTACCGCCATTGCAAACGACTACGGCGCGGCCAGGATATTCGCTCGCCAGGTCGAGGCTCTCGGCAGACCGGGCGATTGCGTTTTCGGGATATCGACTTCGGGAAACAGCGCCGATGTCATCGAGGCTTTCAAGACCGCGCGAGAAATCGGCTGCCTGACCATCGGGCTCCTCGGCGGCGATGGCGGCCGCATGGCGCCTCTCTGCGACCTGTCGATCGTTGTCGCCTCGAACGATACGCCCCGGATTCAGGAGTGTCAGATTTTAATCGGTCATATCATCTGCGATCTGGTGGAACGGGGAGTCGTTGCTCATGCGCCTTGATTTTTCCGGCCGGCCGATTCTGGTCATCGGCGATTGCATGCTCGACCGGTACTATTTCGGATCGGTGGGCAGGATATCTCCCGAAGCCCCGGTGCCTGTTGTCAAAATCGCGGAAACCCGCGATACCCTCGGCGGCGCGGGCAATGTCGCTAATAACTGCGCACACCTCGGTGCGGCAGTGACGCTCATCGGCGCGCTGGGCAACGACGAATATGGCGCCGTTTTCAAACGCCTTTGCGCTCGGAACCATATTGCGCTGGCGCCTATCGCATCGGGTGGCGGAACGACTGCAAAAACCCGCGTCATCGGCGGGCATCAGCAGATTGTACGCATCGATTTCGAAGAGGAGGCTCCTGCTCTCGCCCGGGGCGTTGCGGCGACCGTCCGGAAAAAGTCACTGGAATGCCTGAAGAGCGCCGGCGCGGTCGTGCTTTCCGATTATGGGAAAGGCATTTGTTCCGCCGAAGTGTGCGAGGAAATCATCCGTGAAGCGCGCAGGCGCGCCATTCCGGTGATCGTCGACCCAAAGGGAAGTTCCTGGGACAAATACCGCGGCGCTTCGGTCGTTACCCCGAATGTACACGAGCTCGGCGAAAGCGTCGGCGCGACGGTACCTAATGAAGACGCCGCCATTGCGACGCATGCGGGAAAAATTCGCCGACGGTTCTCACTTGAGGCGCTTCTGGTTACGAGATCCGAAAAAGGCATGACGCTCGTTGAAAAAAAATCCGTTTCCCACGTTCCGACCCAGGCACGTGAGGTTTTCGATGTTTCAGGCGCGGGGGATACCGTCGTGGCCACGCTTGCCGCAGGCCTTGCAAACGGCTATTCGCTCGGGGAATCGGTCGCCATCGCCAACAAGGCGGCCGGCATCGTCGTGGCAAAGATCGGTACGGTCCCTGTCGAACTCGTCGAACTCCGGGCGGAGATTGACAAGAATTACAATGCCAGGCTGCTCTCCCTGCCGGAGCTTGTCAGAAGGTGCGCGGACGAGCGAAAGCGGGGCAGGACGGTCGTTTTCACCAACGGTTGTTTCGATATTCTCCATCGCGGCCATGTTCATCTCTTTCGCGAAGCAAAAAAATACGGGGACATTCTGGTCGTGGCGCTTAACAGCGACAGGTCCATCGCCGCCGTGCGGGGGCCCGATTTTCCCCTCAATCCCGAGAGCGACCGGGCGCATCTCATTGCCGCAATCGACGGGGTCGATTACATCACGCTCTTCGATGCGCCGACGCCTTTAAATCTCCTGCGCCGGATAAGGCCGGATGTCATCGTCAAGGGTGGAAATTACCGCGAACAGGAGGTGGTCGGGAAGAAGTATGCCCGGAAGACGGTTATTATCCCCCAGCTTAAGGGCTACTCGACCAAAGAGATCATCCGGAAGATCGGCGGGAAAGGGTAGGCTTTTTTTCTAAAACCATAAAGGCGATAGAGGAGGTAATCGATGGGAGGGGAAGAAAACACCGCCATCGTTATCGGCAGCGATCACGCGGGGTGGGAGCTCAAAGAGGCCGTAAAAGCTCATTTGCAGAGTAAAAAAATTGCCGTCTCCGATCTCAGCGAACCATCGTTGAATCCGGCGGATGACTATCCGAAGTATTCCTTCAGGGTCGCGAAAGCCGTTGCCAGCGGGACTTTCGACCGGGGCATTATCATTTGCGGGACCGGAATCGGCGCCTCGATCGCCGCAAACCGGGTAAAAGGGGTGCGCGCCGCGCTCTGCCTGACCGAGGAAATGGCGGTGTTGTCAAGAAAGCACAACAATGCAAACGTGCTGGTTCTGGGAGGTCGTCTTACCGTCAGCGAAAAGGCTTTTTCCATCATCGAAGCCTGGCTTTCGACCGCTTTTGAAGGCGGACGTCATGAGGGGCGGGTTCGACAGCTCGACAAAATGGAGTAGCCGTGGCGCAGCGAAAAACGAAAAGGAAAAAAGACGGCGCTCCTTCGCCCCTTTCCGCTCCGGCAAGGAGGACCCCTCGCGCATCCTGGGATGAGTATTTCATGCGGATAGCGATCCAGGCCGCAGCTCGTTCCACCTGCGACCGGAAACATGTGGGAGCGGTCATCGTTCGCGACAAAACCATTCTCTCAACCGGGTATAACGGCAGCATACGGGGGTTGCCGCACTGCGACGATATCGGCCATATGCTCGAAAATGACCACTGCGTCGCGACCGTTCATGCCGAGGCCAATGCCATCATTCAGGCCGCCAAGAACGGGACCGCCATCGATGGCGCCGATATCTACATCACCGCTTCCCCGTGCTGGAGTTGCTTCAAGCTTATCGCCAACAGCGGCATCAAACGGATCCTGTATCTCGAGTTTTACCGTGACGAGAGAATTCTCACCATTGCCCCACAAGCCAATATCGAGCTCGTGAGCGTGGTGTTCGAAGAGCATGGCTGACCTTGCGTCGCAGTCAATTTTATTCAGTTTCAGCGGGGCATTCATGCCGGGAGAACTCCCCGAGTAGGGAAAAACCTTCTTTTTTTAAGGAGGGTGAAGCGCTTATGCAGAATCGCGGCCAACTTCGAATCAGAAACTGAAGTAATCATCCACACCAAAACTTTATTGCTTTATTTTGATAAGTTGCTATATTATATGAAGGAATGGGATTGGATTTACACCTTTTTTCATAGTTTTGCAATCGCACTTTTCACCATGCTCACGATTATGAAAAACCATTTCCACAAAATTGGCCGTAACCGTTATCGTTCCACGATGCGTTTTAACGTATTTGCCTTCGCGGCGCTGCTGTTATTTATGATACCCCGCGGAGGAACCGCTGCACCGATACCCGGCGCCGATGCAAAATTCGAAGGCGCGGTGCGCGGAATTCTTGCCGTCTACGACACAAAAGGCGAAGCCGCCGCCTTGCGACGGGCAACACTTTTCGGAGTGCGTATACGCAAACGGGGCGGGGAACAGAATATTCCCCTCATACTTACGCCGAGGGCGGGACTGTCGGCCGCCGGCATGAGTACGGCATGGCTCGAAACGCGGGGCATTACGGTAGAAGCACGGTCAAAATCCTGGCTGAGAGTTATTGTTCCCCTCAGGCTGGTACGGGTCATTGCTGAAGACCCGCAGGTTACACGAATAGAGTTGCCCTTGCGGCCAGTGCCCTTCGATTGCGCCTATGGCATGGGAAGCATTGTTTCCCAAGGCGTTGCCCTGACCTATGCCGACTCCTTCCAGGCGCATAATTTTACCGGCTCGGGAATAAAAATTGCCGTTGTTGACGAAGGGTTCATCAACATCGAGAGTGCCATTGCGAATGGGGAACTCCCCGCCTCTACGGTGAAGATCAAACTTCCTGGAAGCGAAGAAGATTCTATCAGTACCGTAACCGATCACGGAACCGCCGTCGCCGAGCATATCATGGATATGGCGCCCGGTGCGACGCTCTATTGCATACAGGTTGCCGATCAGCTCGATATGGAAAATACCCGGGATACCCTTAAAGCGGATGGAATTCGTATTGCCAACCATTCGGTCGGGTGGTTTGTCGCCAGCTACTATAATGACTCCGGGCCGATCAACCAGATTATCGACAGCTCGCACGACGTCGACAGCGTATTCTGGGCGGTTGCCGCCGGAAACGAAGCGCAATCTCACTGGCGCGGGACCTGGCTCAATACATCGAGCACGGACGCAACCATCCTGAATTTCTCATCGGCTCCTGTCGATTCATTCTTGACCTTAACTGACGAGAATAATTCCGAAACGGTATCGTTGTTTCTCAATTGGAACCAGTACTCTTCGACGCAGGGACCCGCCACCGATCTGTACCTGTATGTGTACGGCAAAAACGGCGCTCTCGTAGCTTCAAGCACCGATTCCGGCGAGCCGTATCAGGCGTTGTCGTTCACCTATAACTCCTCCAACGGCCCCTATTCCGTCAAGGTTAAAAAGCACAGTGGTCCGACCGACACTCTCAATATCACCCTTTTTGCCGCACCGGGAACCGCAACCCTGACCTATCACTCCTCGGGCGCTTTCGCGGGGCCGGGATGCAGCCTTGCCGACCCGGCGGACGCCCACGGGGCATTTGCCGCCGGGGCAGTGAGCCAGGCATATTACGATAGCGCCATTTACAATGGCGCCAACCCGCCGCCAATCGAATATTTTTCGAGCCGGGGACCCACCAATGACGGCAGGGAAAAACCCGATATTGCGGCCACCGACTCGACCTCATGCTATACTTATGGCGCGACTCCGGCTCTCGGCACCTCCTTTTCCTCGCCGACTGTTGCCGGCGCAGCGGCGCTTATCCTTCAGCGTTACGCGCCTCTTTCCATAGTTCAACTTGCCGACACGCTCCGGGCATGGGCCAAGGATGCACCGGCGGGCGGATGGGATTCGGCGTATGGCGCGGGCCTCCTGTCCCTGAAATATCCCTCTTCGCCGCCGACACTGGTTTCGCCGGCCAATAACACCACCGGTATTCCGCTCCCGGTGGAATTATCATTGAGCTGGAGCACCCTGACCGGCGCAACCTCGTACCACCTTCAGGTTTCGACTACTACCTCCTTCTCGACAACGATCATCGACGAGCCCGGCTTAACCGGATCGCAGTCGACTTTTTCGGCAACCCTTGCAGGGACCTACAATTGGCGAGTGGAGGGTGTTTTTACAGCCTGCTGCACCGGGCCGTGGTCAAATGCCTGGAATTTCACCACACTACCGCCGGCAGTCGCCCTCGTCTCGCCGACCAACGGCGCGACGAACCAACTGACCTCATTGACCTTGAGCTGGGGAACCGCAACGGGTGCGACATCGTATAACGTACAGGTTTCGGCGTTATCTACCTTTACATCGACGATAGTGAGCCAGACGGGTGTTGCGGGTCTGTCCGCATCGATAAGCGGTCTTGCGAACAATACACCGTACTACTGGAAAGTGAGCGCAACGAATGCGGGCGGAACGGGCGGCTGGTCGAATGTATGGAGTTTCACGACAATAGCGATTCCGGGAGCCCCATCTCTTATATCGCCGACGAACAATGCAACAAACCAGTCGACTTCACCAACCCTGAGTTGGGGCACGGTCACGGGTGCGGCAACGTACCATGTTCTGGTATCGACGTCATCGACCTTTACGTCGACGGTATCAAGCCAGACCAACCTCACGGGTCTCTCCGCATCGGTAACCGGTCTTGCGAACAGCACGCCGTACTACTGGGAAGCGAATGCGACAAATGCAGGCGGCACGGGAATATGGTCGAGTGTATGGAGTTTCACGACGATAGCGATTCCTGGAATGCCCTCTCTTGCGTCCCCGACAAACGGTGCAGCAAACCAGTCGACTTCACCAACCCTGAGTTGGGGCACGGCAACGGGTGCGGCGACGTATAACGTCCTGGTATCGACGTCGACGAGTTTTGCAACGACGGTATCGAACCAAACTGGTCTCACGGGTCTATCTACATTGTTAACCGGTCTTGCGAACAGTACGCCGTACTACTGGAAAGTGAGCGCAACGAATACTGGAGGCACGGGTGCCTGGTCGGGTATGTGGAGTTTTACGACGATCATCGCGACGCCAATAGCGCCGACTCTTGCGTTGCCTTCAAATAATGCGACAAATCAACTGACCTCACCAACCCTGAGTTGGAGCACGGTAGCTGGCGCGACGACGTATAACGTCCTGGTATCAAGCGCATCGAACTTCAGTTCGACGGTATCGAGCCAAAGTGGCGTTGCGGGCTTGTCGGTAACGGTAAGCGGTCTTGCGAACGGCGCCTCGTACTACTGGGAGGTGAGCGCGACGAATACGGGAGGTACGAGCGCGTGGTCGGGGGTATGGAGCTTTACAACGATCATCGCGACGCCGATAGCGCCGACGCTTGCCGCTCCGACGAACAACGCGGTCAACCAGCCAACCTCACCGACCCTGAGCTGGAGTACGGTAACGGGCGCGGCGACGTATAACATCCTTGTATCGACGTCGACGAGTTTTGCAACGACGGTAACGAGACAGACGGGCATTGCGGGCCTGTCCGCATCGGTAAACAGTCTTGCGAACAGCACGCCGTACTATTGGGAAGTGAGCGCAACGAATGCGGGCGGCACGGGTGCCTGGTCGGGCGTGTGGAGCTTTACAACGATCATCGCGACGCCGATAGCGCCGACGCTTGCCGCTCCGACGAACAACGCGGTCAACCAGCCAACCTCACCGACCCTGAACTGGAGCACGGTAGCGGGTGCGGCGACGTATAACATCCTGGTATCGACGTCCACGAGCTTTACGACGACGGTATCGAGTCAGATTGGTGTTGCCGGCCTGTCGGCATCGGTAAGCGGTCTTGCGAACGGCACTTCGTACTACTGGGAAGTGAGCGCGACGAATGCGGGGGGCACCAGCGCATGGTCGAGCGTGTGGAGCTTTACGACGATCATCGCGACGCCAATAGCGCCGACTCTTGCGTTGCCTTCGAATAATGCGACGAATCAGTCAACCTCACCGACGTTGAGCTGGGGCACGGCAACGGGCGCGGCGACGTATAACATCCTGGTATCAAGTGTATTGAACTTCGGTTCGACGGTAGCGAGTCAGATTGGTGTTGCCGGCCTCTCCGCAACGGTAAGCGGTCTTGCGAACGGCACTTCGTACTACTGGGAAGTGAGCGCGACGAATGCGGGGGGCACCAGCGCATGGTCGGGCGTGTGGAGCTTTACGACAATCATCGCGACGCCGATAGCGCCGACTCTTGCGTTGCCTTTAAATAATGCGACGAATCAACTGACCTCGCCGACCCTGAGCTGGAGCACGGTAGCGGGCGCTGCAACGTATAACGTCCTGGTATCAAGCGTATCGAACTTCAGTTCAACGGTAACGAGCCAGCGTGGCGTTGCGGGCCTGTCGGCAACGGTAAGCGGTCTTGCGAACGGCGCGTCGTACTACTGGGAGGTAAGCGCGACGAATGCGGGTGGCACGAGCGCGTGGTCGAGCGCGTGGAGTTTTTCCACCGGGGTTCGTCTTGTTATTCCGCTTGCCAAGGGCTGGAATATGAAATCCCTCAACATCCATCCGGCTGATTCAACGACCGGTGGGGTTTTCAATGGTCTCAAGGGATTGTATCTGGTCGAGGACGGGAAGGGAGATTTGTATTGGCCGGGGTATGGCATCGACCAGATCGATACCATCCGTACGGGTTCAGGATACCAGATCTACGATACCGTTTCGACTGACACCATCCGCCTGACGGGAAATCCGGTTGCCGTCGACTCAACCCCGATTTCGCTCAAGGCTTTGAACTGGAGCATCATTGCTTACCTTCCGCAGGTGAACAGGCCCATTGCAACGGCGCTTGCCGGTATTGCCTCACAGGTCGAGATTGCCGAGGATAACGAGGGTAATCTGTACTGGCCCGGTTACGATATCGATCAGATAGACACAATGCGGGTCGGAGAGGGATACTTTATCGTCACGAGCGCCGCAGCGACACTTACTTATTCCACGGGAGTCGCAAAGCAAGTGGCCGGCGGCAAGGCGCTTCTCAACTTGCCTGCCCCCCGGCATTATGCGAAACATCGCATAACCGGTAACGATGCCTTGTTCCTGGCCCGGCACATCGAAGTGGCGGGGAGCGCCGCTCCTGATAATTGCGAAGTCGGCGCTTTTGACTCGCAGGGGAACCTTGTCGGAGCCGGAACGGTGGTCAACGGCCTGACCGCCTTTGCGATATGGGGAAAGGATCCGATGACCACGGCCAAGGACGGCTGCGATCCTTCCGAGAAGATTGCCTTTCGGTTATGGGACGGTCAAAGGGAGCATCCGCTCGAGGTAACTGGCGGCGGCGATCCGACCTATGAGGCCAATAAGGTTCTCATCGCAACGCTTGCCGTTCCCGCGCAGGCGCTGATCTCGTCTTTCGACCTTCCGCTGGTCTACCCGAACCCTTTCCGGGGAAGCGTGCGCATCGCGTTCGATGTTCCTGCATTGCCGAGCGCGGCCGATCAGGAGGTGGAAATCGGCGTTTACGATATGAAAGGAAGCCTCGTGCAGAGTCTCGTCAAGGGCCGGTACGCGGCGGGCAGTTATACCGTCTCCTGGAACGGCAAACCCGCGGGCAGTCTTGCCTCGGGTTCGGGCATCTACTTCGTCAGGATGAAGGCGGATGGATTTGATAAACGACTGAAACTGATTGAGGTCAGATAGTCTGTGGTGTCATTCGTAACTGCTTATTTGATAATTTCCTCGTTGTAACATAAAAATCGCTGTTACTCAAGGCAAATGCCGCTCACTACCTGCGGATGGTTCACGCCGCAGCCCGTTTGAGTCCTCCAGAGCAGGTTCGTAAAAGTGGAATCCGTTTTCAAGAGCGGGAAAACCGTTCACGGAACAGGTCATTGTTAGAAAATGAACCTCTCCTTCGGGTATAACGCGAAGGAGTAAATGCAGTATTTTACTAAAGCGCCCTCTTAACAACATTCAGATTGGACTCGCATGCTGCCATTTCGTCCTTTCCCCGACATCGTAGCAGGCCTTCCTCGTATTCCGCTCGGTTGCCTTCCGACCCCTGTCGAGCAAATGCGCGGCTTAAGCGATTATTTCCATCGGAGAGATCTTTTTATAAAGCGCGACGATATCAGTTCATCTCCCTATGGTGGAAACAAAGTCCGGAAGCTCGAATTTCTCCTCGCGGACGCAAAAGCACGGGGCGCCGTCCGGGTAATCACCTCCGGCGCTGCAGGATCAAACCATGCTCTGGCTACAGCGCTCTATGCAAAAAAAGTGGGGCTATCGGCGACGCTTATCCTCTTCGATCAACCGCCTTCAGCCGAAGTTGCGGAAAATCTTCTCATGGATGCCGCAGCGGGGGCTGAAATGATCTACCGGGAAAAATATGAGGAGTATGACCGGACCATTACCGATCTTTGTCAACTATATAACAGGAAAGATGGTGTTGCGCCCTACATTATATCTGCAGGCGGTTCTTCGCCGGTGGGCGCTCTGGGTTTTGTGAATGCGGGTTTTGAGTTGAAGGGACAGGTTGACGCTGGCGATCTGCCGGAACCGAAAGCCATCTTTGTGCCGATCGGCACCATGGGCACTGCCGTAGGCCTCTTGCTCGGCTTTCGCGCTGCCGGACTTGCCGCTCGCTTGGTTGGAGTGCGCGTTACCCCTCCGACGCTTGCTGATCCAGAGAAGTTCCGGCAACTCTACTGCAAAACCAACGAGCTCCTTAGAACGTTCGACCCCGCCTTTCCGGACCTGCACGATTCCGCCAGCGAGCTCTCCTTTTGCAACAACCACTTCGAGCCGGGATATGGCCTTGCCTCTAAAGCGGTGAACGAAGCGGTTGCGCTCATCCGGAAAACAGACGGCATCATTCTCGACCACACCTATACCGGCAAGGCGCTTGCCGCACTGCTTGCCGATGCCACACGTGGCGCGGAGGGACCGCTTCTATTCTGGAACACCAAAAACTCTCATCCGTTTTCGATGCAGTTACTTTTCGAAGGCGAGAAGAGCTTGCCGAAGGAGTTTCAACGGTTTTTATTGAATCCTGCAAACATCATGTCCCCTGAGATAGATCCGCTTCATAATAAGTCAACCTATAGGAGTTGAAAAAATATGAAAACAAGCTATGAAATCACTTTCGGAGGCGGCAAAAAGGTAGACGCACATGTTCACGATTTTATCATAAATACCGACCAACCGATATCAGCTGGAGGCCACAATGCCGCTCCATCGCCGTTTGAGTTGTTCCTTGCGTCAATCGGGACGTGTGCGGGCTTTTACGTTATTTCATTCTGCCAAACCCGATCAATTCCTACAGATAATATCAAGTTAACGCAAACCATAGTCAGGAACGATGCGACACATATGGTTGAAAGAATCAATATTGAGATCTTGCTTCCTCATGATTTTCCGGAAAAATATAAAGAAGCGATCCTTCGAGCTGCGGAGTCATGTACGGTGAAAAAACATCTTGTTTCACCGCCAGTCATCCAGATTGAAACCCGGAATTAACCTGAATGTAGAAGGTATTGTTTACGATATTGCCTTGCTTCGCGATTCAGTATCTTACCTTAGCGCTTGTACTCTATACGTTGCCATCATAATGGTTTCTCGTCTTCCCGTAACGGTGTCGGTAAACGCACTATTGGTCCTATCAAGGGTTAGTCGCTATACGATTGTCAAAAGTTACTTCTTCCCGCTCTTTCCATTCCTCTTCGCATACCACTCCGCCACCTCGATCGCAGGTGTTTTCGTATGTTCCGAAATTTTCACCAGATCATCGTTTTCAATTTTTACATAGGAATGCCCCTTGTATGAACACCATTTTTCTGACACGGTGCAACCCTCGAAAGTTCCCTTGTGCGCCTCGCGCTGTGCAATGACTCGCTGCATGCGCTGTATGCGCACCCCGAGAGTCCGTGTATTGAAAAAAATCAAATCGGTCAGGACAGGCGTTGCGCCGGGCTTTGCGATCACCGTCAGGCGGTAGCCCGGCCGACCTTTTTTCATGAAGATTGGCGTCCACGAGACGTCGAGCGCACCCTGCTTCATGAGGAGCGTTGCAACATTGCCCATGAGTTCTCCTGAGAGGTGGTCCATATCGGTCTCAAGAACATCGATTTCATCACCGGATGACGGATCGATCATGTCTTTCGTCTCGATGAGCGATGCCTGCAGAAAATTGGGGTGGTGCAGGAACTCCCTGGTCCCGCAACCGTAGCCGTTTTTTTTAACGATGCCTTCGGGCGGGGTGAGCGACTGGATGCCGAGGGTAGTAAGCAGCGCAGCACCCGTCGGCGTCAGAAGTTCGGAGGGGACATCAAGCCGCGTTACATGAAAGCCGGCCATCAGATTCGCTGTTGCCGGCGCTGGCACCGGCATGACGCCGTGCTCGGTATTGATTATGCCACGGCCTTCGGTAAGCGTAGAAAAAAGGATTCTTTCAACGCTCAGATAATCAAGCGCAAGGCAGGTGCCGACGATGTCAACAATCGTATCCACGGCGCCGATTTCATGGAAATGAACCTCGCTCTTTGCAATACCATGAGCGGCCGCCTCGGCCTCTGCAAGTCGGTTGAGCACCGATTCGCATCGCTTATTGATCGCCTCATTGAACCGACCCTTTTTTATGATTTCCACGATGTCGTGAAGATGGCGATACCCCTTCGGGGTTGTCCAGCGCAGTTTCATATGGCGGCAACTGATGCCGCTGCGCTTGAGGTGCGTAGATTTGATGGCCAGCCCCGGAATACCGAGCCTTCCGAGTTCACGGTTCAGAAATTGCACAGGAGCGCCCAAATCCACGAGCGCGGCAAGGATCATATCCCCGCTTGCGCCGCTGACGAGGTCGAAGTAGAGCGTTGTACCCATAATTCCTTTCACAGGATTGCAATAATATCCAATGATCCCGCATCACCGACAGGCGAACGCGACAGACGATAAAATATATCGAAAATAGCTCTCATTATTTATATTTTCGTCCAGATCGATCCCGGTAAGGACTCGGGCATAGGCCGGACCAGTGTCCGGTTTTGGAAAAATCATCATATTTTCATGGAGAGAATAACGCTTCACGTATATGACTATCCCAGGCCGCATAATCGAGGAGCAGAAAAACTACTATATTATTGACACATCGGGAGGTCCGGTTCGCGCTTCGACGAAGGGCCTGCTCAAGAAAGATAAGGTGCGTGTCTGCGTCGGCGATATGGTCGATTGTGAGATCATTAACGAGGATTCGCGCGACGGTATCATCCTCGGCATCCATGAACGGAAAAGTTTTCTCAAGCGGCCTTCGCTTGCCAATCTCACGCAGATGATCCTGGTCGCGACCTTTAGGGAGCCGCCCATCGATCTCGAATCGCTCGATCGGCTTCTCCTGTGTGCAGGCGCGTATGAACTTTCGACCATCATTGTGTTCAATAAAAGCGACCTTACGTGGGCCGACAGCACATCGAAGAGGCGGATTATTGATGCGCTCCTTGCCATAGGGTATCCAGTTCTGGAAACGTCAGCCCGGACCGGCGATAACCTAGAGGCGCTGCTGGCCGCTTGTACGGGACATGTTTCCGCTTTTACCGGACTTTCCGGGGTCGGAAAAAGCGCTTTGCTTTCGCTGATTTTTCCAAACCGGAAGTTTGTGCTCGGCAAAGTCTCCGGTTCCAACGGCCGAGGAACCCATACCACTACCCATGTCGCCCTTCTCCCGCTACCCGCAGGCGGCTACATCGCCGACACCCCGGGAGTTTCATTTGTTGATCTTCCGCTTGTGCCAGAAGAGGATGTGGTCAGCTATTTTCCTGAGCTTGAGCGCCTGATCGGCGGATGCAAATTTAATAACTGCATTCATGACAATGAACCCGGGTGCAAAGTACGGGAACTGGTGGAAGCCGGTGAAATTGCGGTCTGGAGATATGAGCACTATCGAAAAATTTACCGGGAGATGCTGGACAGAAGGAGAGAATACAAGTAAACCTGGAAGCTCCAAATAGGGATGAAAAATATGTTGCAAAAAGCCGTTTTTTCACCTATTTTATTGGGTAATAAGTGGACGGAAAAGGGGGACCCAATGGGTGAGAGCAAAAATAAGTGTTT
>Ga0187851_10000193_pt1 | contig 65838 bp, 49 predicted proteins | sample June2016WEW_6_10_FD_132997 | JGI IMG/M metagenome (GOLD analysis project Ga0187851, IMG submission 132997) | Peatland microbial communities from SPRUCE experiment site at the Marcell Experimental Forest, Minnesota, USA - June2016WEW_6_10 | ecosystem: Environmental > Terrestrial > Soil >... | reverse complement strand
TTAAACTTGCATTATCCGCCACCGTCCTTTACACTCCATTTTAAAACAATAATGTTCCGTTAAGTTGAAAGAATGTTGATAACATGTTAAAAACAAATAATGCCGCTGATGCCGTTTTCTCTTCTCCCTGGCAGAAGTGCCTCAAAAAGATATACCAGAAAATCGGTCCTGCCAGCTATGATACCTGGTTTCGAACCGCCGATCTCTTTTTAAATGATGGTGATGCACACATTCTTGTTCCCAATCAATTCTTTGCCGACTTTATCGAAGAACATTTTGCGGAATTGATTGCGGCGATGCTCACTGAGGAGCACATTGAGTTCAGCAAAATATCCTTTATTCCAACGCAGAAAGACTGGAAGATCGTTGAACCGATCTGCACGGATATAAAAGAATCCCGCACTCGGATCGTCTCACATGGAACCGAGTCGCCGCGCCAGCACTTCCATCCCAGCTACACCTTTGACCGCTTTATTGTCGGCGACAGTAACCGTATGGCGCATACTGCCGCCTACACGGTTGCGGAAGCGCCGGGAAAAACTACTTTTAATCCCCTCGTCATCTATGGGGGCACGGGACTCGGCAAAACGCATCTGCTGCAAGCCATCGGCCAGTTTGCCCAGTCCGAAGGAACCGCCGATCATGTCGCCTATCTCACGAGCGAAGAGTTCTCAACACAATACATAAACTATGTCGTTCATAAAAAGGACTCCTCCTCTTTTTATAAGAAATTTTCTTCCATCGATCTGCTCCTCATCGATGATATCCATTTTTTCAGCGGCAAGCCGGGAACACAGAAGGAGTTCTGCAGGGTTTTCAATAAACTGCTTCTCGAAAGAAAACAGATCGTACTTTCATCCGATCGCCCTCCGGATAAGATACCGGACATGATGGAACATATCATCAGTCGCTTCATGGGCGGGCTCATTGCCGACATTCAACCACCAAACCTTGAGACCAGAATTGCCATTATTCGCCAGAAAGCGGAAAATGACGGTCTTTCGCTTCCCGATCCTGTTGTTCAATTTATTGCATGCAATATTTCCTCCAATGTGCGGGAACTTGAAGGAACCCTGATAAAGCTCATTGCTTCCGCTTCTTTTACCGGCAGGGATATTACTTTGGAAGTCGCCCAGGAGCTCTGTGGCGATGCCATATCCGCCAAGAAATCGCGCATTTCAATTCGGCGCATCCAACAGAAAGTGGCCGATGCCTTCGGCATCAGCGCCAACCAGCTGACGGCGCATACCCGTAAGCGTGATGTTTCTTTCCCGCGATCAATCGCGATGTACCTCTGCAAAAAACTTACCTCCCAGTCCCTGCGTACCATTGGGTTGGATTTCGGCGGAAGAGACTACTCCACCGTCATCCATTCCTGTAAAAAGATCGATGGTGATCTGGCAAACGATCAGGAGTTGCGCCGGAAGATTGAAACAATTGAGGCGACCATTTTAGCCTGATCTTCTTTATAAAAATCAATGATTTTGGCCTTCCCGCACACTTCCGGCCATATCGCTTTTCTGCAATTTCTTGAATGAATTTCGCTCCTTGAGGTATCTTTTTAAAACCTCCTCTACTCAATATTTGCCTCTTTCCGCTGCCGGTAGCGCCCACAGCGATTAAAGGGTTTACCTTGGTGAAATTTCTTGATAGCATACAATCCCCTGCCGATCTGCGAAAATTGCCGCCCGATGCGCTGCCGCACCTTGCCAGAGAGATCCGCGAGCTGATGATCGATGTGGTCAGCACGACGGGAGGCCACCTTGCGCCGAGCCTGGGAACGGTTGAACTGACCATCGCCCTGCACTATGCATATAATACGCCGATCGATAAAATTGTCTGGGACGTGGGTCACCAGGCTTATGCCCATAAAATTCTGACCGGTCGGCGTGATCGGTTTGCAACGCTCCGCCAGTTCGGCGGTATCAGCGGGTTTCCCCGCATTTCGGAGAGCGACTATGATGCCGTGTCGGCCGGTCATGCCTCGACATCGATCAGCGCGGCGCTCGGCCTGGCGCGGGGACGGGATCTTCTCCGGCAGAACCATGCGGTTGTGGCGGTCATCGGCGATGGCGCCATGAGCGGCGGTCTCTCATTCGAAGGGCTCAATAATCTGGGATCCGGCGGCACGAATCTGACCGTCGTCCTGAATGATAATGAAATGTCAATTTCCCATAACGTGGGAGCGCTGTCACGATACTTTACCCGCGTGATTACCGACAAACGATACTATAAAATCAAAGCCGAAATATGGGACCTGCTCGGCAAGCTTCCCAATGTCGGGAAAGGCATCCGCACGGTCGTGCATGGAATCGATGATTCCCTCAAGCACCTGCTCATCCCGGGAAAACTTTTTCAGGACCTTGGCATACGGTATCTCGGGCCGATCGACGGGCACGATATCAATGCCATGCTCGAGGTTTTTAATTCGATCAAGGAATTTTCGAACGAACCGGTTCTCGTGCACATTATCACAAAAAAAGGCAAGGGGTTTCGTTTTGCCGAAGAGAATGCCATCAAGTTTCACGGCGTCGGCTGCTTCTCTAAAACGACCGGCGAGGTCATTCGCGCCAAGAACGGGACTCCGACTCCCTCGTATTCGGAGGTCTTCGGCGCAACCTTGAGCGAAATAGCCGCGAACCGGCCGGAGGTCGTCGCCATAACCGCGGCGATGCGCGATGGAACCGGCCTGGCGCGATTCAGCAAGGCATTCCCCGACCGTTTTTTCGATGTCGGCATTGCCGAATCACACGCGGTCACCTTTGCCGCGGGATTGGCGCTCAAGGGGCTGCGCCCGGTCGTTGCGCTCTACTCAACCTTTCTCCAGCGCGCGTTCGACCAGATAGTTCATGATGTTGCGCTCGACAACCTCCCGGTCGTCTTCTGCATAGACCGGGCCGGACTGGTGGGAGACGACGGCCCGACGCATCACGGCGCATTTGACCTCTCGTTTCTCAGAATTATTCCCGGTATCGTTATCATGGCGCCACGGGATGAGGAACAGTTTCGCCACATGCTCAATACCGCTCTTTCCTATGACAAGGGACCGAGCTTTATTCGCTATCCGCGCGGTTGCGGGCCGGGCGCGCCGGTCGACTCGCCGCTTAAAACGCTGCCGATCGGGGTTTCCGAGGCCGTGGTTGAAGGATCGGAGGTCGCCATCGTGGCGGTTGGGGATTTTGTGCATCTCGCGCTTCGCGCTCGCGAAAAGCTCAGCGAGAAAGGCATCCATCCCGCGATTATCGATCCGCGGTTCATTAAACCGCTCGATAACGATCGCTTTTCCCGATTGTGGAGCGAATTTTCCTGCATTGTCACCCTCGAAAACAACACGATCGAAGGCGGGTTCGGATCGGCCCTTCTATCGCTCGCTGCCGAGAGCGGGGCAAAGAACCTTCCACGGTTTCTGCGACTGGGGCTTCCTGACCGGTTCATTCAGCACGGTGACCTTGACCGGCTGCTGTCGGCGCTCGCGCTCGATCCTGTTTCGCTCGCCAACCGGATTCAGAAGTTTATCATGAACAAATAGCGCCAACAATGGGTCTCGGCATCCGCGTGATTCTTTTTATGCTTGCCTGAATAAACCATGCGGTATTTTTTTCACGGAGAAAAATCCGACTCATTAATAAGGAGCTATGTAATACTATGAAACGGTTTCCCGCATTCCGAAAGTTATCTATCTCGTTTCTTTTCCTCCTCGCCGGCATGGTCCCGTTCCTCATCGGATGCGGCTCGACGACGGTCGACAGCGTCTGGCCGAAAAAAGAGATCACGGCAAACGGCAGAATCGATAACTGGGAAGGGCTCATCAACTACTCCCTCTCCGACCAGTTCGGCCTGGGCGTTGCCAATGACGATAAATACCTGTATCTCTGCGCGGTGATCGAAGAGCAAAAAATTGCGATGCAGGTGCTCCACAACGGCTTGACCGCATGGTTCGAAACGTCGGCCGCCGGGGATAAGCTTTTCGGCATTCATTTCCCGCTCGGTAATGCTATTCCTCAGGAGTTTCACCACCGCCACGATGCGGAGGAGGATACCTCCGGGTTCGGCGAAAAGATCGAAGCGGCCTGCCAGCAGTTGGAAATTCTCGGGCCGGGAAAACACGACTCGCTGCTCAGGAACATCGCGCTCTGCGAACCCTACGGTATTCAGTTGAAGTTTGCACCCACACGCAATGAATTCATCTATGAAGCGCGAATTCCCCTCTTCCCCGATTCATCAATGATATATGCGATAAATCCCGGCAAGGATTCCCTTGTCACCCTCAGGATCGAAGTTCCCGCCCCCGAAGTCAATATCGCTAATCAGGAAGGATCGGGTGAGCCGGGCGGCGGCGGTGGCATGGGTGGCGGCGGAATGGGGCATCAGGGCGGAATGGGTGGGATGGGTGGCGGGGGAATGGGACATCAGGGCGGGATGGGTGGCGGCGGGTTCGGCGGTCAGCATCAGCAGCCTCAGCCTATCGATGCAAAGTTTATCATTAAGCTTGCAGGGAAGCCGACAAAGTAGATCGCAAAAGGAACAAAAGGCCCTGCCGGCATCGCAGAGCCTTTTCTATTCTTATAGATGGCGGAGAGGCAGGGATTTGAACCCTGGGTACGCGCTGCGCACACACGCTTTCCAGGCGTGCCCCTTAAACCGCTCGGGCACCTCTCCATTTTTTCTTTTTCCGCAAAAATCAATTCAAAAAATACGGAGGGGCAGGGATTCGAACCCTGGGCACAGGTAACCCCGCGCAACGGTTTTCGAGACCGCCTCTATCGACCACTCTGACACCCCTCCTGAAAACTAATCAGCTATTTTCTCATAAAAAAACCGCCGGAAGGTGATGATTCCGGCGAAAAACAGTGAAAAAAATACATAATGCTTTGGCGCGCCGCGAAGGTTATTCACATGGAAACCGAAATCTTTGCAATTTCCGTAGCGGTTAGCAGAGAAGACGGCGAGCGGGCGGGAAGAGCCAAGGAGAGCAAGAAGGATTTCCTATTTCGCGTAGATGAAAACGCGGAGGGCGAGGGCGAGGTAATCGACTCGGTTTTGACTGCGCCTGCAAAGACAACGCGGGAGTTTACAGTAGCATTTATACCCGTTGTGCCAAAATTTCACAACTACTGTTTGAGGGTATTGCTTGTGGCATAGGTTTTTTTGTAAATGTGCCGTTGTATGCAATCTTTTTGATAATAAAGATTTCTAAGCCGTTATCTTTTGTGTGGTCAATTGGTCCACTATCCCAGGTTCCCGATATTCTAATGCAATCTGGAAGCTTGGAATCATTTTGACTGCTACCTGTAATTTTACCTATTTCCTTCTTGTCTTTAGTAACTATATAAACACACATAAACCCTCCATCATTGGAAAAAATTCTCATTAAAGCATTTTTCTGCCCCTATAAACAAGTAAGTTAGCGTTCCCTAACATCACCGTATGTAATTGCTGCGATTGCCAGGACAGATAAGAAATGAATAGTATCTATCGGCACTCTATTTCAATAACTCCCAATACCGAGGACTCTTTGCTTGGAAAAAGCTATAAAGGATAAGATCTTTTTTATCGATTAACTCAATATAGTAGCCCCTCCGTAAATACATTGAGCTCCCCTGCCATTTGAATGGTACATATGTAGAATATAAAGAAGCTATACAGTTAAAATATGGGCCGTAGCCTTTTTGTACAAGAGAAGTGCATTCTGAGAGGTCTTGACTATTTAAACTGCTGCGGACTATAATGTCTCCTATTTTAAGGTTATTCCAATTTTCAATTATAATTTTCATACTAGAAAAGATTATAAAAATAGGGACTTTGGACTGAAGGTTGTGTGTAAGATAAGAACATTGTTAGGGTTTAACAACGTACAGTAGCGCCCAGATTAAAAACTGGACGCTATAATTACTTTTGAAGCAATTCGTCCCAACAAATAGGGCAAGAATAATACATCGATTTTTTCTTGGTTCTCGTAAAGACTTTTTTATCTCCAAAATTTCTGCTGCATTTAAGACAATATCGAGTTATCTCCTTACCGAGATCATTTTGAGAATATGTTCTAAAATCGTTGCATATCTTACAGGTATATTCAAAAAAATAATTCCCATAAGAAGCCATTGCACAATTATGAATAGTGCATTGACGAGGAGATAAGGTTGGATTCATAGCTATGCCTTTCACTGAGAATATCCGATTTTTTTATGGGGAAGTTGCTGTTTATATTTTTGTTTCCAATCTTCCAAGGCATGTTGACAAATGCTATTTGCAGCTTCCTGTCCCTCTTCTGACAAACTATTCATTGCATCCTCCTGGTTTAAGTAGTTAATATACCGTAAAACCTCTATTAGGATTTTTCTCACTCCACCAGCGCCAGCCTTTTCTGTACGACAAAAGCCCCCGCCTTGAACTCCACGATGTAGTACCCCGCCGTTACCCTTGCGCGGTTGAAATTGACCCTGTAAGTGCCCGCGTTCTGCATCGCGTTCACCAATTGCCTGACTTCAAAGCGTTCCTACCGCCGAACACAACGAAACCCGATATAGTCAATCCTGGTGGTCGGATCATAGAAATTGCGAAGCGCGGATGTCAGAACATTATAGCCACCCTTATTCCAAGAGCCTCCACGCAGATCACGGGCACTTCCGCTTGATGGACCTGTAGGATCCGTTTGGCTGGCACTACTATAACTACCATACCAATCATTAATTAACTGCCACACATTTCCTGCCATATCATACAATCCAAATGCATTCGGCGGTTTGGTAGCTACCGGTTGCGTTATATTCGGTGAATTATGCCACCACACCGCATTGGCATCAATTTCTGACGAATCGGCTGTTGTAAGTGGCGGATAACTCTGACCCCAATAATAATCCGTCGTACTCCCGGCACGGCAGGCGTATTCCCACTCCGCCTCTGTCGGCAGACGATAGCCATTCTTAGATATAGTAAATGTTAAGTTACCCAGCGCCGTTGTGCCATTGCCAGGAGTGCCCGTTATGGAGGTATATGAATACACTGTATCGAGACTATCGCGTATACTCCGCTTATTGCAGTATAAAACCGCGTCAAACCATGTTACCGTCTCCACTGGCCTTTGTGTGTTTCCAGTAAAACTTGAAGGATTTACCTCCATCAGCGTTTGATAATTGGCCTGCGTTACATCCGTTGTATCCATATAGAATGCTGAGATGGTTACACTATGTACGGGCTGATCATCATTATATCCATACCCGTTAGTATCTCCCATCTGGAATGTGCCACCAGGAATTGATCGCATGCCCGCAGGGCTTGGAGGCAATTGAAAAGTAATGCTGTCGATAATTGCCAAGCTATAGATAGTAGGCGTGGTGTTTTGGTTCGTATAAACCTTCATTGATTGTGCCGAAACGACCGCGATTAATGACATAAGGCAGATAACAAACATTATTTTTTTCATATCTTTCCGATCCTTTCATGAGTTTTGCTATTGTTGGTTTGGAATAATCAGTTTATTTAAGATAGATTTCCCGCCTATTTCAATGTTGGCAATGTATGCATTTTTCCCGAGACTCGCCCCATTATTACTTTTGCCATTCCAAGACGCGGTATAATTACCCACCTTATAAAACCCATTAACAATAGTTCGAATGATCCTCCCCTTTACATCAAATACACAAATTCTGACTGCCGAAGGACTTGGAACATTGAACTCGAATTTCGTCATAAAAGAATTGAGTACAATATTAGCCATTAATGCAGATATTTTTTTCATTGGTATAGTTCTTGGGATAACACCCGTCGGCTCGCTTAGATCGAATGTGATTTTATTAATGTTCGCAACTGGAATCTGCACGGTTGTACCACCATGTTCATGAATTATCATGGTTTGTGAAAAGGATTGTACATATAATAATAGCAATAATGTAACCGCTAAATATTTCATGTGGTGTCCTCCTATTTTAAAATGATAACTGGTTATTATAAAAACAAAAAAGGCGCGAACTCCACATCCGCATCTTAACCGAAGTGATAGTACACCCCGTTGTAGAAACACAAAACAAGAAGCTGCGCCCGTACTGGGCGCGTTTCCATCAGTGTCGCTTCTACAACTTTGAAAAGTGATAAATTCCTATTGAAACGATACTGCACGTTAACGCAATTGTTTATTCAATTTTTTGAATCTCTTAGAAACCCATTTCGATGCCGAAGCGAATACGCCTCAGAGCGGATTATAATATCTGGCTGGAAATAAGGCAAGAAATTAATTCTCGGGATAAAACCGTGATCTTTGAGCTATCCGTCGCCCCTGCCCGCATTGAAGATTTTCTTGGTGTACTGGGATCTGGCCAGGGCTCTGCCCTGGCCAGATGTTTGAGACTTCGGTATGGAGATAAACCTTATCGTAGGTTGTTCAATTGTCCGTAATATTCCCGATCCTTGATTTTCAGGCGCACCGTGTACAAACCCGGTGCAACGCCCACGCCATCGCCATTCTTGGCGTTCCATCGTATGGAATGGCTGCCCTGCGACAAGGTCTGGTCGATCAGCTTTCCCACGCAATGGCCGTTGAGCGTGTAAATAGACAACGTGACGGGCGAGGTCTCGGCGCAATAAAACCGAATGGTCGAATTGCTGATCGAAATGGTCTGCCCGGAGGCCGATCTGGCAACGGGCTGTTTGAAAATCACCGGCACGGTTTCAACCGGCGGGATTACCTGATACGCGTCATACATCAGATTCCCCGACGAGTTTCTTACCTCCGGATTCATCGATGACAGCATGGGGGGGGTCCAGGAGTTCGAATAGATCCAACCCGTCCAGCTTATTCCCCTCAGTTTCCAATAAGCGATAATCTCCGAGCCATAAACGGCGGAATCGCCCGGCGGGAGCCCCCATTCGGTGGCCATGACGGGTGCGACACCGCTTGTATCGATATAACCGAATTCCTGGTCCCATAAAGCCTGGCCGATGCCGGGATAGACGTCCTCATAGGGGTGCCATGAATAAACCACCTGATCGTAATTGAATTTTGCCTCTTGTATGTCAGCCTGCTGGCACCAATTCGCCGTACCGGCGACAATGACCTTGGAAACGGGGTTATATTTCACGATCGTATCGATAAGCTGATTCGCCATGGGCACCCACGTGGTCCAGGCCACATCATGCGGTTCATTGAATATCTCCCACATTATATGGTCCTGGTTTTTGTATCGGTTGGCCATGATACTCCATGCGGCAACGGTAGAGCTGAAGTGAGCGACCGTCTGGCCCTGACCCCCTTCATGCCATCCATCAAAAAGAACATAGATATGATTTTCTTCGCACCATTTTAAAACGCTATCCGCGGCCGCGAGGTACGCTTCATTCGAAGAATTTATGGCGATATTGCCGACCGTCCAACAGATGGTCCCGCTATTTTCGTTGGTGAGGAGCGGCAGCCGGAGTACGGTAATATTCCAATCATTTTTAAAATGTTGAATCAGGGCTTGTGTCATGCCGGGATAGGCGCCCGCAATGGCAAAGCCTTTAAGCTGCACGACATATCCCTTGGCGTTAACGATTTTTGCGCCCTGAACGCTCAATGGAGGCGCCCAATACGTACTGTCGTAGCTGACAGCGGCAACTACCGGCAGAGAGAATCCGCACATCAGAATAAATACCGCGAAAAATTTTCTAATAAACATCTCCACCCCCTCTGAGAAATAAGGAAAAAAATTATTAGTCACCTGTTAGTTACCTCTGTTGTTTTAATATAATGAATATTTATTTTTAATGCAATAAGATGCAAAAAAACATAATAGAAATTTTTTGTATAACGAATTATATAGCAGTTGCATACATGGCGAGTGATCGTTGTAATAAACTGATTTTAAAGAAAATGAATTTTAACGCAGCGTATAATAGCCGTTTCAGACTGACCGTCATGAAGCGTCGGCGGTTGCAACGTGCAGTGTAGGCGCCCACTTTTGCCGGAAAGGCGTTCTCTTCCACGCTGGACGAGGCAGCCGCGATTGTAAAAAAGCCTTGCTATCGTGAGTTGCGCAGCGTAAATTTCTGTCCTTGAAGCATTTCGGCAGTTTCAATTAAATTAGAGGAATGTTATGATTTAAGTTAAGTATCGTATACGTTTGGGGGACAATCCATCGAGGTTACCCCCGAAAAACTCGGAAACGCCATTATTTTTCAGCAATTTCAGTGGAAAGGATTCATTATGAAACGCATGTTCTTTATTGCTCCGCTTGTGGTGACACTGTCGTTGTGTTTCCACGCTGCGACCGCGGCGGTCCCGTACGGCGGCATGAAGGTTATTCCCGCGGCCGGGGACAGCTTTCATATGGGATTTAACGCGGATTCCATAATACCTTCGGGGATCTGGTCGTGCAGCGTGGGAGAGCATCTGGTTAAATTTACCTACAGCTACTACCTCGACAGCACGATGGTGACCCAGGCCGATTTCGATTCGCTGATGGGCTACAACCCATCGGGTCATACGGGAAACGGTCGCTATCCGGTTGAAAACCTTTCCTGGTTCGATGCGGCGCTTTACTGCAACGCCAGAAGTAAACGTGACGGGCTCGATACCGTTTACGCATTTACGTCAATCGTTCGCAACGGCAAATCCTGCGATTCCCTCGGCCATCTGGCGTACGACTCCCTGCTTACGAAAAATGGCTATCGCATTCCGACCAACGCGGAGTACGAGTACGCCTGCAGGGCGCATACAAATGGGTATTATTATTTTGCGCCATCCTGGTTAATCGCCGCCGCTACCGCCGCTGAACAGGACACCGTGAACAAGTATTCCCAGATCTATTGCTGGAACCAGTTCAATGCCGGAGGAACCACCCATGCCGTAGCAACGCTCAAGCCGAATCCCTTCGGCCTTTACGACATGAAAGGAAATTGCTTCGAGTGGGAAAACGATTTTGAATCTCCCTATCCCCTGACCACGCAGATCGACCCCATAGGGGCGGCCTTCGGCGACCCGGAAAATGTATCACAGTGCGGTGATTTTTATACCACGGACAGCCTCCATCACAAAATGTGCTACGGCGGCTCCTACTCGGACGATGCCGTGGATCACGAACGCACGCCATACCATTTTCATTGGGATGACAACGTCACGGACGAGCAAATGCAGATCTCTTTCCGTTGCGCGGCGACGGTTTTCACCACCGCGATAGAAGGACGTGCAAACCAGGCGCCAGTTTCTCACTGGGTATCGATAACCCCGGGCCGCCTTTTCACCAGAATCTCCTATACCGTGCAGAACAGCTGCCCGGTGTCGATAGCAATATTTGATTGCAAAGGCCGGACGGTGCGAACCATCGTCTCCGGCACTCTCTCCGTCGGAACACACGAGGCATCATGGGACGGTAGAAACAACCTTGGCAAAAGGGTCGCCGCGGGATCGTATATCGTTTCCGTTAAAATGGCGCAACAATCATTTTCGAAAACCCTGTTCATGGCAAATTGACATCATTTGCTTGTCAGTTCGAGAAGAAGCCAAAACGTGTCAACCATAAGGAATGTCGCCCTATGAAAAGTTTCATCAGGAAGATCGGAAGCGTGCCTTCAATTTTTCTGTGTATTGTTTTCCCTTTATTCGTTTCGGCGCTCTGTGCGCAGGACACGATAAACGGCGTTATCACCGACTCTCTGTTCGGTTCAGCCATCGATTCGGTCAATGTCAGTTCCGGCGGCTTTTCAACAGCAACCAATGCCAGCGGAGCTTTTTCACTGGTTATTTCCGCGACCCGTACTCTCTTTTTCGCCGCTGCTCCGGAAAAGCGCATGGTCAACCTGAACACGGCAACCGGTCTCATCTCCTGGTCCGCGTCTGCGGGGAATGTTTCGATTCTGGTTCTGGACGTACGCGGCAGGGTCGCGGCTCGCTACGCTGCCGACAAGGGTGCGGGAGCGGAGGAGTATTCGCTCGCCGGTTTGCCCGAGGGTTTTTATCTGGTCTGCATTACCCTTCAGAAACAGACTGCCGTTTATAAATTTCTCCGGTTGCAGGGGAACCCGGGCGGAAGCGCCGGGCGGACAATATCTGAAGGCGCGGATCAATCCGCGCTCGGGCTGGTAACGGTCACGCAACCTTCCCGCATTATCGTCTGCGCGAAAACCGGCTACAAAACGGATACGGTGACTATTGCCGCGGGAACTCCGACCAGCGCCGTAGCGGCGATAAAAATGATCGGGGCGGCCATTCCGCAAAAAGCACTGGAAACCGTGCAGATTCAGGCAAACGGAAACCCGGTCACCTTCAAAACAAGCCTCGACAGCGGACAGGTATTTTTGCTCAAGGCTTGCGGCGCTCTCCAATTCGGCGCCTACGCACTGGATGCGGAGTACGGTAGTTTCAGTCAGGGCGCCTCCATCAAGGACAGCGTCGGAACCACGGATATCGGTATCAACATCGGGGTCAAGTTTCCACGCGTCCTGAGCGGCGTTACCGAAGGAAGAATGAGATGGTTCGGACCGTATAACACCAGCCATATCTATTATATGACCGTGAGCGGTTCAGGAAAACCGTTGACGCTCACCATCGTCAAAGCTGATTCCACTACCCCTTTGGGCGGAGCGATAACCGTCTCCATGGTCAGACTATCGCCCTTCCCGCAAACATTTTCGACGCAACTTGACAGTCTTCAGGCCCCTCTTACCAGGACTATCGTTTATTCCCACCTCTCGCCTTCCAAGCCGACGATATACCTGCTCAGCTGCGCCGGTCAGGGAAAGGTAGGAGGCGCCAACCTCGGATACGGAGACGCCGAATATTGCGACTATAATGCCACGGGTTCGGGCGTAGAGGACGTCGGCGATGCATCTATTGACTATGGAATAGGGGTTGATGATACGAACGTTACCAGTACCATCCCCCGATCGTACTGGTGGGGTCCGTGGCGACTCGACCACACCTACTATATGCTGTATGCCGGTACCGGCAAACCGATATCGTTTCTCTATTTTGACTCCAATTATGGGGACAATTCGACAACGGTAACATTAACCGTGCGCCTGTACTCGACGCCGTAGAATTCGTTTATAAACCATGACCATTAAATTACCAAGCCGTTCAGGTAAAAAGGAAGGCCGCATAATGAAACACTCGTTTTTTATTATACCGCTTGTACTGGCGGTGTCATGGTATTCCAACGCAACGGCCGCGCAGCCGTATGGCGGAATGAAAGTTATCCCGGCGATCGGGGATAGTTTTGTCATGGGGTTCAACGCGGACTCAACACAGGGTCCCGAAGCGATACAGTGGGGTCCCTATTCCTGCGTCATGGGTGAGCATGTCGTTAAATTCACCTACAGCTTTTATATGGATACCACGATGGTGACGCAGACTGAATTTCAGGCGCTCATGGGGTTCAACCCCTCGCAACATACGGGGAACGGACAATATCCGGTTGAAAACCTTTCCTGGTTTGACGCGGCGCTCTATTGCAATGCACGAAGTAAACGCGACAACCTTGATACGGTCTATACATTTACCTCAATCAGCAAAAACGGCCAGGACGCCACAGGTCTTGGCAATCTGGCGTGGACTGATATTACAAAAAATGGCTATCGTATTCCGACGAATGCGGAATATGAGTATGCAACCAGGGCGCATACTCCCGGTGATTGGTTCTTTACGCCGCCCACGATACTTGGATGGACAAGTGCGCTTAACAACACCATTGTCGCCGACGCTCAGCCCTATTGCTGGAACTCGCAATCGAGCACCCATGCCGTTGCAACGTTGAAGCCGAATCCCTTCGGCCTGTATGATATGCGGGGAAATTGTTTTGAGTGGGAAAATGACTTTGAAGCCCCCTATCCCCAGACGACGCAAACCGATCCGGTAGGGGCCGCGAGCGGCGACCCGAATGAGGCATCGTGCGGTAATGGCGGCGCCGAAGCGGGTTCAAAGATGTGTTGCGGCGGTTCCTATTCAGACGATGTCTGCAATCACGAGCGGACGCAGTATCATTACCATTGGGATGCGAGCACTACTACCGGCGGGGGCGGCCAGATATCATTCCGCTGCGCGGCGACGGTTTCCCCCACCGCAATAGAAGGACGTGCAAACCCGGCGTCGATTTCCCCCCGGGTATCGGTAACACCAGGCCGCTTTTCCGCCAGGATCTCCTATACCGTGCAGAACCGTTGCCCGGTGTCGATAGCGATCTTTGATTGCAAAGGCCAGACGGTGCGGACCATCGTCTCCGGCACTCTCGCCCCCGGCACCTACGCGGCATCATGGGACGGCGGGAACAACCGTGGGAAAAAAGTCGCCGCGGGGTCGTATATCGTTTCCGTTACAATGGCCTTGCAATCATTTTCGAAAACCCTGTTCATGGCTTATTGACCTTTTCAGGATATCAAATCCATGCAGCACTTCTTGAATTTTTTCCCGCTGCCGCAGGGGCAGGGATCGTTGCGATTGACATCGGTATATTTTTTCCTGAAAGTCTCGCCTTTTACTGAACCATCTTCGCGAAAGAGAGCATGATATTTTGTATCAAGCGATGCAACCCGGTCGCCCCACGACAGGGCCGCAGGGAAACGCCCGCTCACCACGAGGTAGTTAAAAAACTCCCGCAGAAGCTCCGGAACCGCACGCCGTGCAGCAAGGGGAAGATCAAGCCGGGGAAGATCATTCAGCAGGACCGTTTCACAAAGGGGATCCGTGAGTTGTTCGGGCGAGCGAATTCCGCGCCGGCCGCACGCCGAAACAAAGGCGGCAAGAAGCCCGGCGGCATGCTCCTTCACCTTCTTGTCGAGAAAAAAGTAGTGCTGGGAAACGGTGAAGTCGTCGATAAGGCTTTCAAAATCGAAGTTCATGGTACCCTCCGCCAGGGTTCTGGTTATGCGGCGCCTGCCGCGCATCGCCCATGGCGGCATAGAGTTTCGAGATATTCTCGATGATATTTTGTTGCCGCGGCCGCAGCCGGTGTGCGCGCTGGTACATTTCCATTGCCGGACCGAACTCTTTCCTGTATTGATACGCCGCACCGAGATTGTTGTACGCATCGGCATTGCCCGTATCCAGTTGCACGGCGCGTGCGAGGTGTGCAAGCGCGCTGTCGGGCCCGGCGCCGTTCATGAGAAACACGGTGCCGATATTATAATGCGCATCAGGGAGTTTTTCATCCTCGCGAAGCGCTGCCCGTAAATGGGTGACCGCGCTGTCGGGATTCCAGAGCTGCTGGGCGAAAAGCGCACCCAAATTCGCCTGGGCCTGTGAGCTGTGCAGAGAAAAAGCAAAAACGGCCCGGAAGGCATCCGCCGATGCGTGATAGATCGAATCCCTGGATCGTGGAGAATCTCCGTAGACGCCCTCGGACTGCAACACTCTGCCCAGAAGGATGTAGCCAATTTCGTAGCGGGGAAACACCGCAAGCGCCGCGCGAAGGTGTTTTTCGGCACGCGCAAGATACTCTCGCTTCATGATCGGGTTCGACATGGTATCGGCGCGGCGACGGTACTCATCGCCTGCCATTGCGTTACTTTTAACGCTTTCCGGCGATACCTTCACGTCGGTTGTCGCAAGGGTGAAATCATCCTTCCATGCCCGTGCCCGGTCAAAGGATTTGGCCGAATAGGCGAGAAACAGGATTCCGAACGCCGATATGGCCGCGACCGTTCCGACCTTTGCGTGCCTCCTCGTTCCCGCTGGAATCCACTGGACAATAGCGTATGCCGCGAAGAGGCAGAAGGCGATCGAGGGAATATACATGAACCGTTCGGCCATGAAGACCCCGATGGGTAGGACCAGGTTGGAGACAATGAAAAGCGGCAGGAGATAGGCCCCGATGCACAGGCCCCAGGCTTTTTTCCGGCGAATCCCCGCGATGGCGCCGATAAGGAGCGCGCCATTCGCGAGTAACCCGGCCAGCGGACGCCAATCCGCCCATGAAACGAGGGGAATATGGTAGGGATAATAGTCAAATGTCAATGGATGCGGGATGAAAAGAAGTTTGAGGTAGAGCAGCAGCGTATAGAAGATGGTTGCATATTTCTGCGCAAACGTGGCTTCTAAAAAGGGATCGTTGATAAGATCGGTCGTATGGGCATGAATCGTGCCAAGCACAAGCTGGCGGATGATAAGATAGAGAAGTGTTCCGATCGCCAAACTTGCGGAAACGAGGACAATGCTGCGCCGGTCGGCCGACAGCAGCACCCACGCACTCAGCGGAATAAGAACGCAGAAAACCACCGCGCTTTCTTTGGACATGAGACCGAGAAACAAAGCGGTACCGGCAAGAACGATATCGGTGCTCCTGTGCCGTTCGAAGTACCGGAGGCTGAACACAAAGGCGATAAGCGAAAACAGCAGTGCAAGTTCCTCGTCGCGGCTCTTGATATTCGCGATAACCTCGGTATGGAGGGGATGCGCCATGAAGAGGAGCGAAGCGACGAGCGGAATAAGGAGGCCTCCCCCGCCCCGGATGCGCCGCAACAGTCTGCGCAGGACGCAAAAGAGCATAAAGCCGGTCACCCCGTAGAGCAGGATATTGGTAAAGTGATAGATCTTCGGCGTAACGCCGAAAAGCTGCGTCTCCAGGGCAAAGGTGATAAGCGATAAGGGCCGGTAGCGACCTCCTTGCAGGCAATCGACCTGCTCGCCGAAAATGCCATAGAAGAGATCGTGCGACAGGATCCCGGGTATTCCGGAAACCCCCTTGACGGTAAAACGGTTATCAAAAATGGCTGCTCGGTCATCGCAAGCAAATGAGTATCCAATGGTCCTTCCATACAGAATAAAGGCGAGCGCAACCATGATTACCGCGATAAAAAGCGGAGAAAACAACCGTAGCGGATCGGTCGGCGCCACCGGTACCGGTGCTGGAACAGTTTTGGCGTAATATTTTTTCTTTTTATGCATAACGATCATGGCCTTTAACTACGTTTAACGATAATACGGAAAATGGCCGGAGAGAAATTCATTATGTATTTTAAAATCACCTCTATGAGAAAAAATATTTAAATTTTTCCCTCGCATGAATGATCCGCGTCTTTTATAATATAGCTTCATGAAGAGGATCTCCAACGATACCGCGAAGGAAGAAATCCGGAACCGCGCCGATATTGCCGCGATAGTCGGCCGATATGTCAAGCTCAAGCAATCCGGTCAGACCCTCAAGGGTCTCTGTCCCTTTCATAAGGAAAAAACGCCATCATTTCATGTCAATCCCGTCCGCGGGTTCTTCCACTGTTTCGGCTGCGGAAAAGGCGGTGACGTTTTTTCGTTCCTGCAGGAGATCGAAGGAGCGAGCTTTCCTGAGATTTTGAAGATGCTTGCAGAAGAAACCGGCGTTTCGCTTTCCCACACACCACCCGATGCCTCTCTGGAAACCGATCAGTCCGGTCCGTCGCTTTCCAAAACCGTTATGATTGGTATTCACACAATGGCCGCCGAATACTTCTACTCGATGATCGGGCGTTATCCCCAGGCAATCGCCTACTTTAAGTCGCGCGGTCTTGCCGCCGAAACGGTGCGGGATTTCAAGCTCGGCTATGCGCCGCCCGGATGGTCATCGCTCCTTTCCGCCGCTGCCGGCAAAGATATTTCGGCAAATGCACTCGTAACCTGCGGGCTTGCCCTGAAAAACGCCGAAGGGTCGACCTACGACCGCTTCCGCGACCGAATCATCTTCTCGCTTATCGACCTTTCCGGCCGTGTTATCGGCTTTGCCGGCCGAGGGCTCGAAGGCGACGCAACACCGAAATATCTCAACTCGCCGGAGACCGCGCTCTACCGGAAAAAAGAGTTCCTCTACGGCCTCAACAGCACCCGTCACTTTATCAAGGAAGAGAACTCCGCTCTTGTTGTCGAAGGCTATATGGATTTCCTCACTCTGTACCAGGCGGGCATCCGCAATGTCGTGGCAACCTCCGGAACCGCGATGACGCCTGAGCACGCCCGCCTGCTGATGCGCTTCACCTCGCGGGTAATTCTGGTTTTCGACGGCGACGAAGCGGGTCAGAAGGCCGCGGAACGCGGCGTGTTCACGCTGGCTCCCTTTGATTTCGACGTACTCATCCTGACGCTGCCGCCGGAGGAGGATCCTGACTCCTTTGTCAAAGCTCACGGAGCGGACCAATTCCGCGCCATGCTGTCGGAGGCTCGCAGCTCGTCCGATTTTATCATCGACCGCGCCATCGCCCTGAACGGCAATAGAACCCCGCGAAGCCAGAAGGCCGTTATAACGCAGCTATTGCCGCTATACCAAGCAATAACGAATTCAGTTGCCAAAAACCGTTTCCGGAAAGAGCTTGCTGACCGGCTTGGTCTCAATGAATTGGTAGTCGATCAGGAAATGCGCGCGCACCCGCGGGCGCATGCGCGGGAAGCGGCGACAAACGCAATCGGCACAAACCTCATGCACTCCCCCCGATGGAAACTTCTGCATCTGCTCATAAACCGGCCCGAGCTTATCGCCGAAGCCCGCAGCTACATCTCCGCGGATATTTTTACCGACGGTGAAGCTTCCGATTTATTTTCCCTGATGCTGGATTTCTACGATGCGCATGGAAATCTCAACGGTATCATGGATGCAGCGCAGGATCCTGAAACGCAAAAACTCCTCTCCTCCATGCTCGCCAGCCCGGCTCTTGAAGAGGATTTACAGCCTGAGCTGGTGCAGCAGATCATTCGCCTGCATAAGATTTTCCTTCGGTCGCGCATACGCGCGAATCGAATACTTTTGACATCAGAAAAAAATGCCGGCCGGAAATCAAACCTTCTGCTTCAAATACAAAACGATATGAAGCAATGCCATGATCTGGACGCGGGAGAATGATACCAACGGGCAGTTCCCAACGCCCGGGCTCCGCCGGCCAGATTCAGCTATGGAAGGAATATATGGCCGAAACGTTCAACTCCGACAGACCGATATAATTATTTGCTCCACGGTTGGTGCTCGGCATCTATTTTAATAACAGCATGCCGCGAAAATTCCGGCATCGGCGATCGTACGGCGGGATTCTTTTAACTGTTCCTCTTGAAAGACACAAAGGCGGTACACGGTGGCCTCAAAAGCAGAAGACATTACCATTAATTACGAAGAAGACGGCGTTCTTGTCGTAAAAGAACTCGATAAGGTTATCCTTTCTAAAAGTTCATGGGCAACCGTACTTTTCAAGTACGTCCAGTGGGACAAGAATAAGAACGACTATGGCCCGGAGCGCTATTCCATCCGGCGCTACCGCAAGATGGACGATGAATACCGTCAGCAGTCGAAATTTACCATTTCAAGCAAAGAGCAAGCGCACAAGCTCATTGAGGCGCTGCTCAAGTGGATTGGTCCGGCAGCGGAAGTCGAAACACCGGCCTGAATAATCGCGGCGATGCCGGATAGTCGGCCTGAACCGTTTATTTTTGGCGATATATTCGATGTAATTCCTCAACGTAGAACAGCCGTTGCCTGAGACCGAACTAAGAACGTGCCGATTTATCACCATTGAACAGCTACTTTCTCCCCCTGAATTCCGGTCGAACCATTGCCCGATTTATTATTTTTAGTTATCATTATTATTTTCAATGGGGTACTCTCTGGAACCTGACGGAGAAAAGCTGCGCGCGAACCTCGAATCAGTTCGTGAACATATGGATCATGCTTGCACGCAGGCAGGAAGGCCGCTTCAATCGGTACGGCTTATCGCGGTGACGAAAATGCAACCGGCTGCGACCGTTCAGGCGCTGATCGATCTCGGCCTTAAAGAGTTCGGCGAGAGCAAGGTTCAGGAAATCGTGGAGAAAGCTCCCCTCCTGAGAGGCGATTTCTGCTTGCACATGATCGGCCGTCTCCAGACCAATAAGGTGAAGCCTGCATTGTCGCATGTCGGCTGGATTCAGTCTGTCGATCGGGATCACCTGATTCAGGTCATCGAATCGCGACACGGGGGGCCGCAAAAAATCAAGGCGCTTGTCGAAGTCAATACTTCGGGAGAGGCATCAAAGAGCGGGTGCATGCCAGAAGAGTGCCGCCGAATCTGTGAACTCACTGCTGCCAGCTGCGCACTTGAATTCTGCGGTCTCATGACCATCGGTCCCCTTCGCGCACCCGAGAAAAAAGTGCGAGAAAGTTTTGCGCTCCTGCGTCGGCTCGGTGAAAGAAACCGGGATCTCGCGCCGCATATGGAACTTTCGATGGGGATGTCGGACGATTTTCAATGGGCGATTGCAGAGGGCTCCACCATGGTCCGTGTGGGCACCGCGCTGGTAGGCAACCGGTAGTGAAACTTACAAGGGAAGAGAAGATGTATGCACTTATCACCTCTTGATATAAAAAACCAGCAGTTTTCTCGTTCTTTCCGGGGATTCAATCCGGATGCCGTCAACAGTTTCCTGAATCTCCTGGCAAATGAACTGGAGGAGCTGATTCGGCAAAACAGTGACAATGCTATCCGTATCAAAGGGTTGGAAGAACAACTCGAAAATTACGCGAAAATCGAGCGTTCGATCAACGAGACGCTTCTTCTGGCGCAGCAAACGGCCAGCGAGGTCAGCCAGAACGCGCAGAAAAAGGCTGATGTCATCGTCAAGGAAGCGACTCTGCGAGCCGAACAGGAGGCGGCGGAAGTGCGCGAACGGATCGGCATGCTCAAGGCGGAGTATGTTTCACTCCAGAGCCAGCGCGACGCTTTTTTTGCCCGCTTCAAGGGGCTCCTCACGTCACAGCTCAGCCTACTTCCAGCTCTCAGCGACGATGTGGAGGAGAAAACTGACGCAAGCAATATCGCCCCCGCGGCCAGGATTTCGGATGAACCTGAAGAGGCTTCCCCGGTCGTGGAAGAAATTTTTGACTCAGAAAAATAAAGGAGGCGTGAAGGACGGAAGCCTCCCTGAATCGCGAATCGCCATCTGTCTCAAACCACGGGCGAAAAATGACCGGATTTTTGTTACCGCGACCGGCGTGATCGAGATTGCGGTCACGTCCCCTCCGGTCGATGACCGGGCCAATGAACATCTGGTCGCGCTTATAGCCGATCGCCTGCATGTTCCGAAGTCATCGCTCTCCATCGTGTACGGCAGGCGCTGCCGGAACAAGGTTATCGCCGTGCTGGGATTGACGAAAGATACTATTTTGAAAAAACTCATGGCCCGGAAGGGCCGCGAATAATTAACACACGGAAAGAAAGGATTACCCCATGAGTCCGGCCTTCGAGATGATTCAGGAAGCAAAGAACGCCATTGAAAAAAAATGCGCGCTTGCACCGGAGATTGGAATTATTCTCGGCACCGGCCTGGGCCGGCTCGCGGATGCCATCGACACCGCCGCCATTATCCCTTATGAAGAGATTCCGCACTTTCCACTCTCGACGGTCGAGCAACATGCCGGGAAACTCATTCTGGGCTCGCTCTCAAGGAAGAACGTCATCGCCATGCAGGGACGGTTCCATTTTTATGAAGGCTACTCCATGCAACAGATCGTCTTTCCGATCCGCGTGATGAAGATCATGAATGTAAAGACTTTGATTGTATCCAACGCGTGCGGCGGCATTAATCCGCTCTATGGGCCGGGCACCATCATGGTAATCACCGACCATATCAATCTGCTGCCCGGCAATCCGCTCATCGGCCCGAACGATCCCCGCATCGGCCTGCGCTTTCCCGATATGTCGGAGCCATACTCGCGGAAGCTCATCGAGCTCATTTCCAGGGTGGCAATGGAAAATAAAATCCGCATCGAGCGCGGCGTGTATGCCGCCATGACCGGCCCGTCACTTGAAACTCGGGCTGAGTACCGCATGCTTAAAACGCTTGGCGCCGATGCCATCGGTATGAGTACGGTGCCGGAGGTGATTGCGGCCGTTCATGCTGGAATGCAGGTGCTCGGACTCTCGGTAGTCACCGACTCATGCCTGCCCGACGCCCTCGAACCTGCGGATATTCGGAGGATCATCGACACGGCAAACCGAACCGAGCCATCCCTTGTCACCCTGATAAGTAAAATGATTCCCTTGCTATGAACGACGAATTTTTTGCACCAGCGCCCGGTTCAATCAGCTTCCCCGTCGTCGAGGAAGACATCCTCGGTTTCTGGAAAAACATCTCCGCCTTCAAGAAAAGTCTTGACAACACGCGCGATGGCCCGCCGTTTGTTTTTTACGACGGCCCGCCGTTTGCCACCGGCCTCCCCCACTATGGGCACCTCCTCGCCGGCACTATCAAGGATATTATCCCTCGTTACTGGACCATGCGCGGCTATCATGTGAGCCGTCGCTTCGGCTGGGACTGTCACGGCCTCCCGGTTGAAAACGAAATGGAGAAAGAATTCAAAGTTTCGGGCAAAAAGCAAATTGAAAAACTCGGTATTCATTTTTTTAATGAGGCATGCCGCTCCATAGTTCTCCGCTATACCGAACAGTGGGAAAAAGTAGTGACGCGCATGGGCCGCTGGGTCGATTTCGCCGATCAATACCGTACCATGGATCCGCCCTATATGGAAAGTATCTGGTGGGTATTCCGAAGCATATGGGAAAAGGGGCTTATTTACCGTGGATTCCGCGTGCAGCCCTACTGTCCCCGCTGCTCGACCCCGCTTTCCAATTTTGAAATGAATGAGGGGTACAAGGATGTCGACGGAGTTTCCATCATCGTTTCGTTTCCCCTTTCGGGCGATGAGAGTACGAAATTCCTGGTCTGGACCACCACGCCCTGGACTCTGCCATCGAATGTTGCGCTCGCCGTCGGGCCGAATATCCGGTATGTTAAAATCCGGGACAACGAAAATACCTATATCCTCGCCCGCGACCGGCTTTCCGCGTACTATAAAAACGAAACCGCCTATACCATCATCGAAGAGCTGCCGGGCAGCGCGCTCGAAGGTCTCAGCTATATCCCCCTGTTTGATTACTTCGCGACACGAAGCGAAAAATTCTTTAAGGTAACGACTGCGTCCTTCGTTTCCACCGAGGACGGCACCGGCATCGTGCATATTGCCCCTGCCTTCGGCGAAGACGACTTCCAGGTTGGCGAACGGCTCGAACTGCCGCTCGTCTGCCCCGTCGACGAGGAAGGTAAATTTACCGACGATGTTCCTCTTTGGAAAGGTATGCGTATTTTCGACGCGGACCCGCTTATCATCCGCGACCTCAAGGAGCGGAAGCGGCTCGTCCATCGGGGTACGATCCGTCACCGCTATCCGTTCTGCGGCCGGTGCGACACGCCGCTCCTGTACAAGGCGATCACCACCTGGTTTTTAAGCGTCGCACCGCTCAAGCGCGCCATGCTCGAAGGCAACAACCGGATCCGCTGGGTTCCGCCGCATCTCCGGCAGGGCCGCTTCGGCAAAGGTATTGAGAGCGCACCCGACTGGAACATCGCCCGCAACCGTTACTGGGGTACGCCACTGCCGATCTGGCAGTGCGAATGCGGCCATACCGAATGCATCGGCAGCCTTGCCCGGCTTCATACGCTTGCCGGCAATGGCGACGAAACAAAGGGAAAGCTGCTCCATGCGAAGGCAAGCCAAGCGATCGAAATCTTGCTTCGGGAAGAATCGGATGCACGGTGCGCGGCAAACGACATCGACCATACCTGGGCGGACCGCCTGCGCAACACGCTCGTGAGTCCGGAAGACCTGCACCGTCATGTGCTTGACCAACTGCCTATAACATGTCCGGAATGCAAAGTGGCGGTCATGACGCGCACCCCCGAGGTGCTTGACTGTTGGTTCGAATCCGGCTCCATGCCCTATGCGCAGATGCACTATCCGTTTGAAAATCGAGAGCGGTTCACGAGGAACTTCCCGGCTGATTTCATCGCCGAAGGGCTCGATCAGACGCGAGGTTGGTTCTATACCCTTACCGTGCTCTCGGCGGCGCTGTTCGGCAGGGAAGCGTTCAAGAATGTCATCGTGAACGGCATCATCCTCTCCGAGGAGGGTAAAAAACTTTCCAAACGGCTCAAGAACTATGCGCCGCCGGAAGAAGTGTTGAACAAACTCGGGGCCGACGCACTACGGCTATTCCTTGTCAATTCACCGGCAGTCAAGGCCGAGGATCTCCGCTTTTCCGAGAAGGGCGTTACCGAGATGTCACGGGGGATTCTCCTGCCGTTCTGGAACGCCTACGTATTTTTCGTCACCTATGCATCCGTAGATGGGTGGAAACCCAAAAACGGCGATGCGCCCGGGGACGGCGCCGAACTCGACCGCTGGATCGTCTCTCTCCTGCATGACAGTATCGCGTCAATTAACCGCGAAATGGAGCAGTACAATATCTACCGGGTCGTGCCGATCCTCACCGACTTCATCGACAACCTGACCAATTGGTACATCCGCCGGAGCCGCCGCCGGTTCTGGAAAAGCGAAAACGACGAGGACAAGGAGATCGCCTACCGGACTCTTTATTACGTTCTGGTCGAGTTTGTCAAAGTCATGGCGCCGTTCCTGCCGTTCTTGACTGACGCTATCTACCGGAACCTCGCTGCAGGAAAGATCGGCGGTGCGCCGGAGAGCGTACACCTTGCCGCCTACCCGGTCGCAGACGTCAGGCTCATTGACGAAGCTCTGGAACTCTCCATGCGCCTCGTGCGGGAGGCGGTAGTCATGGGCCGCGCCTTGCGAAGCAAATACACCATCAAGACGCGGCAGCCCCTTGCCGAATGCACGATCATCATGCGTGACGAGGCGAAACTCGCGCTCATCCGGCATATGGAAGCGCTTATCCGTGAAGAACTCAATGTTAAGCGAGTGACCTTCGATACGAACGAGGAAAACGTCGTGGCCATCTCGGCCAGAGCCGATTTCAAGAAGCTCGGCAAGCGACTTGGACCTATGATGAAAGAGGCGGCTGCAACCATTCAGCGATTGACCGACAAGGAAATACATACGCTCGAAAGCGGCGAAACGATTCAGGTCGCTGGCATCAGCCTGACATACGACGATATCGAAATCCGGCGTACAAAGCACGAACACATCGAGGTCGAAACCAATGCCGAGATGACCGTCGCTCTCGACACCACCATCACGTACGACCTACGGCTGGAAGGAGTGGCACGGGAGTTTGTTAACCGAATCCAGAACCTGCGCAAGGCCGCAGGATTCGAGGTGAGCGACCGGATTATGGTACGCTATAACACCGATAGCCCGGATTTGCCTATAGCCGTCGAGGTCTATGAGCGCTTAATTGAATATGTTAAATTGGAAACTCTGACCACAGAGTTGTCTGAAAGCACCATCCCAGACGGCTATTTCCGGGAGCAGGTTGAAATCGACGGATTCAAGGTGGAGATCGGCATTGCAAAAGTACTATAGGGTAAAGTGTCACCGCTCTGCGGTCCTGATCCGCGATGCCTTCCCCGCCATACACGATGAAATCCTTTAAAACGCTCACTAAATCGGTTCGCCATACGCTGCTGTATTGGATCGCAAAGTCAGCCCTTGCGTTCATCCCGAAAGTGCCCCGCGCCGTGGGCATTCCGCTGTTCGGCCTTCTTGGTCGCGTGGTCTTCCTAGTCCCAAACAGCGAAAAACGCCTCACCATAGAGCATCTCCGCTTCATCTTCGGCAGCGCCTGGCCGGAAGAAAAAATCAGACGCACGGCACGAAGCGTGTACCGCACTCTCGGGAAGAACGCCTTCGATGCAGTCAAGCTCCGCAGCGTCTCGGATGCAGTTTTCAACCGCATCGTGCGACATGACGACCTGACCGAAATCCGCGCTGCCTTCGATGAAGGCCGGGGCATTTTCGCGATCACCGCACATATTGGATGCTTCGAAATGCTGCTCCAGTTTTTCGCCCGGCATGGGATGCACTGCTTCGCAATTGGCAGGACGATGTTCGATCCGCGAATCGATGATCTCGTGCGCGTGCTCCGCAGCGGTCCGGGCATCGACTACCTGAATCGCGACAACAGCGCCCGTGAGGTCATCCGGTTTTTGAAACAGGGCAAGGCGTTCGGCGTTCTCATCGATCAGGATATTCGCGCAGAGGGCGTTTTCGTCACTTTTCTCGGCAAACCCGCCTTTACCGTTTCGGGACCGATTAAAACCGCCATGCGACTGAACATCCCGGCTTTTGTGGTGACCACGGTGCGAAGGCCGGATAATTCGCACCATGTTTACATCAGCAGGCGGTTGGCGTTCGCCGACACCGGCAATGTCGGAAACGACCTGAAGCGCAACATACAGATGGCCAATGACCTTATCGCCGCGACTATCATGCAATTTCCCGAACAATGGGTGTGGATGCACCGCCGGTGGCGACAGCCGGAGGATCTCCCCCAATAAGGTACTTTTACCGTCTATCACCGCCTATGAAAAAAACGATACGCTTCCTTCTCATCGTATGGCTGGTCTTCATACCCGGATGCTCCACAAAAAAAGAGCCACTGCCGATTTCGTCCGAAACCGTGAGAGCGCCCTATCAAGAGCTCGGCAAAACCACGCTGTACTTTTACGAAGGGAAGAACAAAAGGTGGAAGCTTAACGCTGAGTACATGAAAAAACCGCTTTCCGATACCGGCACAATGCTGGTTACCCCGGTCCGGCTTACGCTCTTCGATACGCTCGGCATGCCGCGCACTATCGTGCTATCCGACTCCGGCTCCACGACGCCAGCACTCCAGAGCTTCACAGTGTGGGGCAATGTCTACATCCGCAACCAGGACTCGCTCATCGTACGCACGCAGAAACTGTGGTGGGTTAAGGGACGGCGGAAGGTGGAGTCCGACACCTTCGTGCAGGTCGAAACGACCAAAGGGGATATCTTGCGGGGAAAGGGTCTCGATGCGGTCGAAGATTTTTCGCACTTCACCTTCAAGTCCCAGGTCAGTGGACAGTTCCCGGATTTCAAGCGCCGAGTCGAGGCGGATGAAGATAAAATCTACTGAGTTGCACAAGGTACTTAATTTGAGCTTGAATACGATTGAACGACTCATCCTATGCAATAATATTTGGTAAAGGCACAGGTAATGCAGATAACGATTATCGTTTTATTAATCGGCGTCCTTTCGGCGATCTTCCATCTCTTTCGTCAGATCCGGCTCAACAGCTCCCGGAACGAAGAACTCGCCGGCCTGAAAGTCCTCAATGAGCAAAAACTGCTACAGCTTAAAGAATTGCAGGCCCGCGTCTCGAAAACCGACGAACTCATTGCCGCCAACTCCCGACTGCAGGCCGAACTCGAAGCGGAACGCAGAAACACGCAGGAAAAATTGCAATTGCTCCAGGAGACCGAATCGCGGCTCAAGCTTGAGTTTGAAAGTCTCGCCAACCGCATCTTTGAGGAGAAGGGCGCTTCCTTTGCCAACCAGCATACCGAGCGGCTATCAAACCTTCTGACCCCCTTCCGGGAGCAGATAGAGGGGTTTCGCAAACGCATCGACGATGTGCATAAGAACGATACCGAGGGGTTTGCCCGGCTCATGGAACAGGTCCGGCAATTGCAGGAGCTGAATGCCCGGGTAAGCGCCGAAGCGAACAATCTGGCTGAAGCCATAAAGGGTGATGGTAAAACGCAAGGAGATTGGGGTGAACTGATCATCGAAAGGATTTTTGAAGCATCGGGATTGGAACGGGGCAGGGAATTCGACATTCAGGTCGGCATGCGTAGCGAGGAAGGAAAGCTCCTCAAGCCCGACTTTATTGTTTATCTCCCCGGCGGGAAAGCGGTGATCGTCGATTCAAAAATGTCTCTGACGGCCTATGAATGCTATTGCAATGCCTCGGACGAAAAATCAAAAAACGCCGCCCTCGCCGAACACCTGACCTCGATCCGCAGGCATATCGACGAACTGAAGGCAAAAGAATACCAGCAGCTTCTCGGCAATAAAACCCTGGACTTCGTGCTTATGTGTATACCTCTTGACGGCGCATTTCAGCTCGCGCTGAAGGAGGACCGGAACCTTATTTACGATATCGCACGGTCGAGCGTAGTGCTCACTGGTCCGGCGACTCTCATGGTAACGCTCAAACTGGTGGCTCAGGTCTGGCGACGCGAGAATGAAAATCACCATGCCGAACAGATTGCCGACCGCGCCGGGAGACTTTACGACCAAGTCGTACTGATCTACGAGTCCATGGCCGACGCCCAGAAAAAACTCATCAGCGTGCAGGAGTCATTCGACGGCGCCATGAAGCGACTCAAAGATGGCAGAGGAAGCCTTGTCTCGCGCGTCGAAGAAATACGCAGGCTCGGCGCAAACACGGCTAAATTACTTCCGGCAGATATCTTCGGAGAGAACGGCGAGGGGCCTCTTCCCGCCCCAAAGTAGGTTGCCGGAGCTTTCGTCTTCGACCGAGCGAAATCTATACATCAATCCGTTGTTCTCCGCGGTGGAAAAACTCATCTCGAACGCTTTGTTCCTATTGGTCGTTATCCTTACTTTTTCCAAATTGTATTTTTTTACTAATTATGAAACTGACTGGTGTTTTCCTTATTACCGCAGCATTCTTTCAAACTTCGGCCCCAGGGCTTTCGCCAGCTCCGCTGCCGGAGCAGGCGCTCAAACCGTCGGTTTCGCTTATTCTCGAATCGGCCAACAGCAATGAAAATAACTACTCGAACGGCGAATTTATCAGCGAGTTGCATGGCAACGTGGTCTTTCTTTACGACAGCATCCGCATTCGGTCCGATGAGGCAACATGGCGGCGGAAAGAGGGAACTGTCATATTTCGCCAGAACATCACCGTGACACGGGGTCGAAAGCTCATAACCTGCGATCGCTTAAATTTTACAAAGGAGAATAGCACCCTTACCGCTTCCGGCCGATTCAATTATTTCGATACCGCCGACCAGACTCGCCTGACAGGCGACCATGCGGAGTATCATACAAACACAAAGATATTTACCATTACTGGTAACCCGGTACTCTTCCATTTCGATACAACGGCTCGCGATACCCTGACCATAAAAAGCCTCTCTATGCGCTATGAAGATTCGCTCAAGCGCGCTATGGCAATGGATAGCGTCAGGATTACCAAAGGGAAACTCTCCTCCACCTGCAACCGTGCTCGTTTTTTCACCAAAAGCAATTTTGTGCTGCTGCGCGGCGTGCCGAGAGTGCGGTATGGGGTCCAGCGGCTGATCGGTGATTCAATCAACCTTGATTTTGCCGGGGGCAAACTTCGGCATGCGGTGATCGTGGGTAATTCGCACGGCATCTATGCCGATACCAGTGGCGAGAAAAAACACGATACCTCCTACACCCATATCTGGGGCGACAGTTTAGATATGGTTATGTCGGACTCCGGCAAGCCGCAGGTCCTCTGGGCAATCGGGAAAGCTTCGAGCAAGAGTTTTGAACGGGGCGACTCCGCTTCAGCCAATAAAGCAAGCGGCAAAATCATGATGCTCGCCTTCGCGAAGGATGGCAATGTCAGAAATCTTGAAATATGGGGCAATGCACGCAGCACCTATTTTGTGAATGATAGCAGCGGGCGAGGATGCAATGAAGTGAGCGGCGACAGCGTGTCGGTATTGTTCGCGAACAGCCGCGTACAGTTTGTCACCCTGGCGGGAAGCACCCGGGGAGTCTATTTTCCTCTGCCATGACGCCAATGCTTGCCATTGATTATTTGAAATGATCCTATGGGAAACATGATAACGACCGGCGAACCACGGGAAACCGGGCTCCCGAACTTGACAGTGAGCCAGCGAACGCGGGAGATTCGCACCGATGGGCTCGTCAAGATATACAGTAAACGGAAAGTGGTGGACGGCGCCTCCATAGCTGTGCATCAGGGAGAGATCGTAGGACTCCTGGGTCCGAACGGCGCAGGCAAAACCACGACCTTTTATATGATTGTCGGCCTCATTAAAGCGAACCGAGGAACCATTTTCCTTGATGAGGTAAATATTTCGAAGAAACCGATGTACAAGCGGGCACGGCTCGGTATAGGCTACCTGCCGCAGGAACCGTCGATTTTCAGGAAGCTGACCGTGGCTGATAACATTCTTTCGGTCCTCGAGTACCAGAGCATGAGCTTCAAGGAGCGAAAGATGCGGATGCACGCGCTGCTCGAAGACATGAATGTGGCGCACCTTGCGAAAAGTTTCGGCTACATGCTGTCGGGCGGAGAGCGGCGGCGGGTGGAGATAGCACGGGCGCTGGCCATTCGACCTCATTTCATTCTGCTCGACGAACCCTTTGCCGGAGTCGATCCGATCGCGGTAGAGGACATACAGAGTATTGTGCATGAATTGAAATATAAGGGGTATGGCGTTCTCATTACCGACCACAATGTACGGGAAACGCTGCGAATCACCGACCGGGCCTATATCATGACGGAAGGCAAGATACTTATCTCGGGTACCGCAGGAGACCTGGCGGAAAATCCCGAAGCGCGAAGAATTTACTTAGGGCAAAATTTTCGGCTGGACTAGGATAAGGAAACTCGATGAACCTCGGTCTCGACATGTCGCTGCGGATGCAGCAGAAGCTCTCTTTTCAGATGATTCAGTCGCTGAAGCTTCTGCAGGTTAATACCCTGCAACTTGAACAACTTCTCAAGACCGAACTCGAGATGAACCCCCTTCTTGTCGCCGGAGAAGATCTCGACGGAGAATTATCCGAAACGCAGGAAGATGTCGCCAAGGAAGAAGATTCCAAGGAGGTCGAAGAGGCGCCCGAAGAGGAAGAACTCAATGTCGACGAAGATTCGATCGACTGGGAGGATTATCTTAATGAGGGGTTCGATCTCGGCTACTCGCGCAACGAAGAGGTAGACAGGAACGAGGAACACTTCGAACCTACGCTGGTCTACCAGATCTCTCTTGAGGAACACCTTAATGGTCAGATTGCAGAAAAAAGCCTTTCCGAAGAGAAACGACTTCTGGTGCAGTTTCTCATCGGTTCTCTCGAACTTGATGGTTACCTGCGCCTTTCGGTAGAGGATATCGCCAACATTACAAAAAAAGACATCCTCGAAGTCGAAGAGGCTCTCCAGATTCTCTGGACCTTCGATCCGCCGGGCATCGGAGCCCGAAACCTGCGGGAGTGCATGATCCTCCAGTTGCGCCGTCGGAACTTGGAGAAGTCGCTTGCCGGACGCATTGTCACCGAACAGTGGGATCTCTTTGAAAAGATGAAGATCCCGGACATCGCCCGGCACCTAGAAGTGCAGCCACGTGCGATCCAGGACGCCATTGCGGTTCTAAAAACACTCAACCCGAAACCCGGCTACGAACTCAACCCGGACAAATCAACAACCATTATCCCCGACCTGATCGTCGAGAAAATCGATGGTAAATTCGTGGTGATGCTTAACGACCGTTCTATTCCGTCACTGCATATCAGCAAGTCTTACGCCGACCTTCTTCGCCGCGGCAGTATGGTAAAGCAGGATGTCAAAAAATACGTGCGGGAAAAATTCAACAGCGCTTCGTGGTTCATAAGCGCCATTGAACAACGCAAGACCACCATGCTCAAGGTCATGTACGCTATCATCGAACGGCAGAAAGGGTTTTTCGAAAAAGGCCATTCGCACCTGGTCCCCCTGCGCCTGCAGGACATCGCGGATATGATCAGCATGCATATTTCTACGGTAAGCCGCGTCACGAGCAACAAGTATGTGCAGACCGCTCACGGCATTTTCGAACTCAAGTATTTCTTCACCGAAGCGATTGGCAAGGATGCAACGGGAGCCGATGTCTCCTCGGAACGAATCCGAAATCGTATCCATCAAATGATCGATTCGGAGAATACGAACGAACCTCTCTCCGATCAACGGATCGCAAATATCTTGTCGAGCGAGCATATCCCTGTGGCAAGACGCACCGTCGCGAAATACCGCGAACAAATGAAAATTCTCCCTGCCCGCCTGCGTCAGCGTTATGAGTGAGCCATTTGGCAGGCGCGCCGATTCGTCCCATTTTTCCGGTTCCGAACCAATAACGCACCGCCGTCTTCCGGATTGGCTCAAGAAACCACATGGGCTCTCCGGTTCCTATAAAACCGTGATCCACACGCTATCAACCGCATCCGGATGCGCTCCCAGTAAGGCGCTGCATACGGTCTGCGTCGAGGCACGATGCCCGAATCGTGCTGAATGCTTTTCAGCCGGCACTGCAACCTTTCTCATGATGGGTAATACTTGCACCCGCAAATGCCGCTTCTGCGGTGTACGCCACGGCAGCCCGCAACCGCTTGATCTGGATGAACCGCGCTTGGTCGCAAGCGCAGCAGTTGCATTAGCCCTTCGCCATATTGTGATAACCTCGGTCACCCGTGACGATCTTCCGGACGGCGGAGCGAGCCACCTTGCCGAGACGGTAAGCCGATGCCGGGCTGCGCTTCCCGCGGCAACCATCGAACTGCTTATTCCGGACCTTGCAGGAGATGCTGCGGCGCTTGCCGTTGTACTATCCAGCAATCCGGATGTCTTGAACCATAATCTTGAAACCGTACCACGTCTGTATCAATCAGTGCGGCCGCAAGCGATGTACCAACAGTCTCTGCACCTTCTCTCGTGCGCCCGGAAAGCGGAACTTGTCACCAAAGCCGGCCTCATGGTCGGCCTCGGAGAAACCGACGATGAGATCGAAGAGGTCCTATCTGACCTCATTGCCGTAGGTTGTCGCATTGTAACCATTGGCCAGTATCTGCAGCCATCTCCCGCGCAATCCGCGGTAGCGCGTTACGTGCCGCCTGAACAGTTTAATCGGTATGAATCGATCGGCAGAGCGCTCGGATTCTCCGCCATCGTAACCGGTCCGTTTGTCAGAAGCTCCTATCATGCGCATGAACTCTTAGTGGCGGCACTACGGTAGTGTTCCGACTACAAGGAAACAATATTCAAAGCCATTTTATTACCTTTCATTATACCCCAATCATACCTTTACCTGAAGCAAATGCAGATAGTCTTGGACAGTTCATTTTCTCGCTGAAGTGGAATATCGTATTTTTTATTTGCATCTTGTGATAATCCATAAACAACCAACAAATAAAGGAGATGCAGGCCATGGAGATACGAATTACTTCACGGCATTCTAAAGCAGCGCAATCACTACACGACACCATGATCGCTGATCTCAATAAACTCGAAAAATTCTCTGAAAAAATCGGCTTTTGCCACGTCATTCTTGATAGCGAATTTATCGATCAGACGGTTGAAATCACCATGCATGCATTCGACCGTGAGATTGTCGCAACAGGGAAAGCGGGAAATATCGGAAAGGCTTTTGACCTGGCTCTTGAAAAAATCGAACGCCAGTTGAAAAAATTGAATGAAAAGATTAAGAATTATAAGCATCCGTAATGCAAATGCAAGGGGTTTGTGACGCGCGGCGACTGCGGGTGATGAGAGCGCGACGCAAGAAAGGAATGCTCGGTGACTAAAAACAATATGGATCTTGTTGTGGGAGCATCGATCCTTATTGCTTTGTGCATCCTTATCGGCGGCGTCCTGTGGTTGAAAGAGGCGTTTGTAACCGAAAAACAGGTGTTTTATACTTTTCTGTTTTCAAATGTGGGTGCTCTGCAAGTAGGCGACCCAGTCATGGTAAACGGCGTAACCAAGGGACGGGTGGCGACCCTCTCTCTGCGCAATGAGCAGGTCGCAGCAGTCGTTCATCTTGATAATGATGTTACCCTTACTGATTCCTGCCGGGTGGTCGTACAGAATATCGGCCTTATGGGGGAACGTGGCATCGGCATTCAGCTGGCCGGCGGCAGCGTCATCAAACCAACCCGGAAAAATGATACAACGTTTATCGCCGGGTATTTCGATACCGGAATCGCTGAGGCTATGGGCATGATGGGACAGGTTCTTTCTAAAATGGAAGCACTCCTCACCGATATCTCATCGCTCACTAATAGTACAGTCGGCGATACTTCGTTTATAAGCCTCTTTCATACGCTCTCGAAACGACTGGATACGCTGACGGAGCAGACCGAGAGGCTCATTGCAAAAAATGGACCCCTGATCGACAGTAGTATAGCCAACCTCGCTGAAACGTCGGCGCAGCTCAAGGAGCTCATGGATAAGAACGGCACTGATTTCTCCACGATTATGACCAATGGCGTGGCACTTTCGACGAACGCGCTCAGCGTTATCGCTAAAGCCGATTCGCTCTCGACTTCCATCCAGAGCATCGTACACAAAATTGAGGCAGGCCAGGGTCCTCTCGGAATGATGCTGGAGGACCAACAATTTTCACGGGACCTGAAACGTGCGGTCACTGGAATCGATACCTTGGCCACGCAAGTCAGAAACAACGGGTTGAAATTGCGGGTCAAACTCGGCTTCGGAAAGAATTAATAAAAGCGTGTATCTATGGTGGAACTGCAAATCAAAGTCACGAATACTCTTGGCTTGCATGCCCGGCCTGCAGCCAAGATTGTCCAGACGGCGAATCAATACAAATCGGAAATTCTGCTTATTACCGCGAACGCCCGGGCGGATGCGAAGAGCATCTTGAACACACTCATGCTGGCCGCGATCTTCAATACGCCGATCACCATCCGCGCATCGGGCATCGACGAGAGAGAAGCAGCCGACTCCATCGCCACACTCTTTGCGCAAAAATTTGATGAAGAATCATAGATCTTTGACCGGTGTTTTAGTTCGGTGGCTATGCATAGCCTGTAAAGGTCACTAAAGTTCTTCTTCCGCTATTTTTTCCTACACATTGAATTATGCCACAAGCGACTCAATTCAGCGGGATATTTTCTCGCCGATCACCTGATTTATCTCCTTAATGTTTTCCTGGTTTTTATTTTTATTCGAAAACTTTCGAAAGGGACTTCGTTGCTTCGCTTACAAACAGAATGGATTCACTGTCCATATCTATGACATTGCCTTCTTTTAACTGCTATTTTATCACAAAATTTCCTTTATCCATACGATAAGCTATTTTTAAAAGTTGTACTGTAATACGAAAATTGAAACAAGAACAGGATACTCCCCATGCAGGAAATTCTTATTGGGATCGTCGGAGCGGGAACAGTGGGTGGCGGTGTAATTAAGATTCTGAACAAGCGCATCGAAAATCTGCGCCAAGAGCAGGGGCTGCCCATTCGTATAGCCAGAATCGCCGATAAAGACCCTCATCGTCAAGCACAGTTTGCGGCATACGGCGCGATCTGTACTCCCGATGCGGATTCTATTCTGAACGATCCAGCAATACAGATAGTCGTGGAGTTAGTCGGTGGAACAACTTTTGCTAGAGAATTCGTCCTTGCAGCACTTTCGCGAAAAAAACACGTGATCACGGCAAACAAGGCGTTACTTGCCGAACATGGTCCACAGATCTTTGAAACCGCCGCAAAAGAAAATGTTTCGGTTTACTTCGAAGCAGCCGTTGGCGGTGGTATGCCAATCATCAAAACTCTTCGCGAGGGTCTTGTCGCCAATGACATCCTTTCGATCAAGACCATCATAAATGGTACCTGCAATTATATCCTTACAAAAATGTCGCGGGAAGGATTATCCTTTGCCGCAGCGCTCGACGAGGCGCAGAAACGCGGTTATGCCGAGACCGACCCGGCTCTCGACGTCGGCGGCGGTGACTCCGGACATAAGGTGGCGATTCTCGCTTCGTTGGCAGGCGCTGGCTATGTGCCGTTCAAATCGATCAGCATTGAAGGGATCACGGAAATCGGTAAGAACGATATCGCTTTTGCCTTAGAGCTCGGTTACACCATAAAACTTCTCGGTATCATCAAGAAGTCCAACGACGAGCACCTTGATGTCCGAGTACATCCGGTCATGTTGCCTGCCCGACACATTCTTGCTTCAGTATCGGATGTGTATAATGCAGTGCTCTTGGAAGGAGATGCGGTTGGCCAGATCCTCCTTTACGGAAAGGGCGCCGGCGAGCTGCCGACCGCTAGTGCCGTGGTCAGCGATATTATTGATGTGGCACATAACATCTCCTGCCGTATCGGTGTGCGCATCCCGATGCGCTACTACAGTTCATCGCACGAACTTTCAATTAAACCGATAGCCCTGATCGAAAGCCGCTATTACCTCCGGTTTACCGTACAGGACAAGCCCGGCGTTCTTGCATCCATAGCAGGTCTGCTGGGCGAGGAGGGAATATCTCTCGCTTCTGTAATGCAAAAAGAGGGTTTCTCAGCAAAAAAAGTACCGGTTATCATCCTGACGCATGTCGCAATCGAAAAAAATCTTAGGTCGGCGCTTATGCGCATCGAGGCGATGAATTATATCAAAGATCACACCCAAGTGATACGTATTGAAGAATAGCGCCACCGCTGCACGTGCTTTTAGCGAGGAAACCATGCAGTACGTCAGTACCCGAAATAACCATCAGCCAGTAACTGCTTCTCGTGCCATTACCTTGGGCATGGTACCCGAAGGCGGTCTTTTTGTCCCAGAACAGGTGCCTCTGCTGGATTTTATGCCCGGAAACGGCGAAAGCTACCAGGCTGTCGCAGAGCGGATACTGTCCCCGTTTCTCTCCGATTTCCCAGCAACTGATCTCTCCTCCTGCATTTCGCGCGCTTACAATAAAGCCTCATTTGACATCAATGAGATTGTCAATGTCGTACCGCTTGATGAACGTCGTTCGATCATGGAACTCTGGCATGGGCCAACTGCGGCATTTAAGGATATTGCGTTGCAAATCATGCCCTACCTGATGAGCGTTTCTAAAAAAAATCTCAACGATCGCTCTCATACTGTCATTTTGGTGGCCACATCGGGCGACACCGGCAAAGCAGCGCTCGAGGGATTTAAAAACTGTGAAGGAATATCGATAATCGTTTTTTATCCTCATAATGGTGTAAGCGAAATTCAGAAACGGCAGATGACCACGACCGACGGCGACAACACTTATGTGGTTGCAGTAAAAGGAAACTTCGACGAGTGCCAAACTGAAGTTAAACATCTCCTCGGCAGCCAAGAGTTACGCGAACGGTATAGGAATCGCGGCATCGAATTTTCATCGGCCAACTCCATCAACTGGGGCCGGCTCTGCCCGCAAATCGTGTACTATTTTTCCTCTTACGGCCAACTGTTCAACCGAAATGTAATCAAAGCTGGCGAAGCGGTAAATTTCTGTGTGCCGACCGGCAATTTCGGGAATATTCTCGCGGGTTACTACGCGATGCGTCTGGGATTGCCGATTGCAAAACTTATCTGCGCGTCCAACAGAAACAACGTGCTCGCAGACTTTTTCGCGACCGGCAACTATAACAGCAATCGCACTTTTTCACATACCATTTCCCCTTCAATGGACATCCTGATCTCCTCCAACCTCGAGCGGTTTCTTTTTGAAGTCAACAGCCACGATTCACGACCTGTGGCTGGTTGGAGCCAATCGCTCGCTAATACCGGGGCATTCTCGGTCAGCCCGACGACCAGAAAACATATGGACAAATTTATCGTTTCCGGCTGGGTTGATGATCAGAAGGTGCTCACGACTATCGGTGAAGAGTTCAGACGATCAGGTTATGTGCTCGATACACACACCGCAGTAGCGGTAGCGGTCGACACAGAAATCATGCCTAACAATCAGCATACGATTATCGCCTCCACTGCAAGCCCTTTTAAATTCGGCAGATATGTGTTGCAGGGCATGACCGGCGAAATCGTCAAAGACGAGTATCATGCAATTGACCGTATCAGCGCGCTTTCGGGCCTTCCAGTCCATCAAGCGCTTGCGGAATTACGGCAACGGCAGGAACGACACACCCTCGTCATCGAAAAAAAGTGGATGCACGAGACACTGCTGGAATTGATGTGGAAGATTACCGGATAGTTTCCAGATTTACCAATTTGTAATATTCCTGGAGTTACATGGCGACAAAATTTGCAATGTTGGTGGGTGATGGTATGGCAGATCTTCCCGTTCCCGAGCTTCAGGGGAAAACTCCTCTGGCCTATGCTTATACCCCCAATATGAATCACATCGCCGCCATTGGCACTATCGGACGCATCACGACGATTCCCAAAGGATTGCCGCCCGGCAGCGACGTAGGGAACCTTTCTCTTCTTGGTTATGACCCGACCTGCTATTACAGCGGCAGGGCGCCAATTGAAGCAGCCAGCATGGGAGTTCCTCTTGGGCCCAACGATACCGCGTTCCGCTGCAATCTGGTTACCATCGTCGATGGCCGGATGCTCGATTATTCAGCAGGACATATTGAAACAGATGATGCACTGGAACTGATCAAGCTGATCGAACAGAAATTAGGTAGTGCTTCGGTCCGATTTCACGCAGGAGTATCGTACCGCCATCTCATGGTGGTGCATGATTTCCCAGCAGGATGCCTTTGCATACCTCCTCACGATTTCTCGGGACGCGACCTTTTTTCCTTTCTTCCAAGCGGTCCAGGCAGCGAGCTTCTTCGCTCCCTCATGGAAAACGCACAGGTTGTGCTTAAAAATGCAAGGGTAAACCTTGCACGGCAAAGAATCGGCAAGAAGGCTGCAACCGATATATGGCTTTGGGGCCATGGAATTGCGATAACGCTACCGACCATGACCGAGCGCTACGGCCTATCGGGATCGGTAATCTCAGCGGTGGACCTTGTTCGAGGGATAGGCATTCTCGCTGGCTTGCGAGTCCGGCTTGTCGAAGGAGCTACCGGGTATCTCGGAACCAACTATGCTGGTAAAATTGCCGCTGCGGCGGCAGCGCTTGCCGAAGAAGACTTTGTGTTCCTGCACGTCGAAGCGCCAGACGAAACCTCGCATGAAGGATCGCTGCAGAAAAAAATTATCGCCATCGAAGAATTCGATAAAAATATCGTCGGCGAGATGCTTAAATTACAGAAAGAGATCGACGGTCTGCAAATTATCGTTACCCCCGATCACGCCACACCTCTTTCGCTGCGAACGCATGATTCTTCGCCAGTGCCATTTGCGGCATGCGGCCGCAATATTCGGCGCCTCAATGCGGCAGCCTATAGCGAATACGCTGCGAAGGATATGCCAGTGCGGTCAGGAACAATTCTTTTCGACAGTTTCATTAAAGGAACCTTGTAAGATAATTATATGGGTATCCGGATTTTAGAAAAATTATTGACGCTCCTCTTCGATATTATTGCGATCAATGTCGCGTTTTTTACCACCGTGTGGCTACGGTATGCCTCCGGTTTGTTCCCTGAGACATACAACCCTCATGTTGATTTTTCATCCTATTGCAATTTGGTACTATTTTTGATGAATGCGGTCTGGCTATTACTTTTTTTCGTCAATGGTCTTTACCGCGAATGGCATAAGGAATCGCGGTTCGATGAGTTCATCGTCATCGCTCGAGCGGTCGGGTTCGGCACGCTGGTGATCTGCTTGCTCACCAGCGGCCAACAGATCATCGATTTCGCTCATACCGGCAACTGGAAGTTTTTTTTCACGCGCACTAAACTTGCTACCCTTTTGACCTACGGCGGGTGCATGCTGTTTTTCGCTACTGTTTCCCGTTTCGTAATTCACTCGCTCCTCCCACTGCTTTTTTCGCGGGGTATCGGTGTCAGCAAGGTACTCATCATCGGCGCGAATGGATCGGGGGAGCGGCTGGTAAAGGAGATTCACGCCTACGCGAAGCTCGGATACCGCGTCATCGGATTCATCGACGACGACGGACGAAAACGCGGTAGCATGGTCAGCGGGTATCGCGTACTCGGCACCTATTCGGAAATTCCATCAATAGTCAAGCGTGAACGAATCCCCGCGATCATCGTCGCACATGTGAGCGATTCGGCCAACGAGATCATGAAGGTGCTGAATTACTGCGGGGAAATTTCGGTAACCGTGTATATGGTGCCCTCGCTTATCGATGTTATCACCGGCCACCTTAAAACGCATCAGGTATTTGGCATTCCGCTCCTCGTGTTGCTGCAGGACCACATGCCTGGCTGGGAAGCGCAGATCAAGCGTCTGATGGACATCTCGGTATCGCTCGGTGTACTGACCATTGGCGCCCCGATTTGGCTCCTCGTTGCGGCCATTATAAAACTCACCTCGCCGGGACCGGTAGTCTATAAGCAGCTCCGGGTCGGCCGGAACGGCAAGAACTATACCATGTACAAATTCCGCTCGATGTACCATGATGCCGAAAAACGGTCAGGCCCTACTTGGGCGTCGAAAAACGATCCGCGCATAACGCCGGTCGGAAGATTTATCCGAAAAACACGGCTGGATGAAATCCCGCAGTTTTTCAATGTTTTCAAGGGTGAAATGAGTCTTGTAGGCCCGCGCCCGGAACGGCCTTTTTTCGTCGAGCAACTAAAACTGGAAATCCCCTGGTATGTACGCAGGATCAAGATGAAACCCGGCATCACCGGGTGGGCTCAGGTAAAGCACAAATACGATGCATCTATCGAAGATGTTAAACAAAAGGTCATGTATGACCTGTATTACTTTGAAAATATGTCCATTCAACTCGATATTAAGATTATTCTGCGCACATTCTGGGTCGTTTTTACCGGCAAAGGAGCACATTGATCGTCATTGCTTTCCCTCACATGTGGTTTGCAATTACGGTGGCACTCATCGGATTTGCGAAGCGCCAAAAACGGTGACGTTAGCGAAAGAACCCGCCCTGAATCATCTTGCTTTCTTCCATATGTTTCCGAAGCAATGATATCGACTTCGATTTCCTGGCACTCCAATCCGGTGCGACAAGACCGCGCTCCCGGCACGAGTCAGCCATAATCCGATGAATGTGTTGATCAGGACGAAGCCGCTCGATGAAGCCACAGAGGATCGGTGCATACTCCCCTATATCCAGGACCGGGGATCTCCCTTGCTTATGCCATTCTGCAATCGGGGTCCCGCGGATAATCATAAGCTGGTGAATTTTGACCCCATGGACCGGCAGAGATGCAAGAGCCGATGCGGTGGCGTACATCATCTCTTTCGATTCGCCGGGCAGACCAAGCACAACATGGGCCACGCTTTCGATTCCGCGCGCAGCACAACGAACCGCTGCCTCGGCAAATTCAGCAAAGGTATGCCCTCGATTCATCAGCGCCAGTGTCGAATCATGAGAGGTTTGCAATCCAAGTTCAACTGTTAAGTAGGTTCTTCGGGAAAGATCCGCAAGATAATCGTAGACAGGATCGGGGAGGCAATCGGGTCTTGTCCCGATGCTCAAGCCTATCACGCGGGGAATTTGAAGAAGCGGTTCGTAAACGCCGGCCAGATGTTCGAGCGATCCGTAACTATTGGAATAGGGCTGCAGGTAGGCAATAAAAGCCTTCTCGGCACTGGAAGTCCGCGCTATTACGGAAGTCAATTGGTCAAGGGGAGATTCCGCCGATCCAGTGACAGGACTGAATGCACGATTATCGCAGAAAGCGCATCCGCCCCTTCCTCTTGAACCATCCCTGTTGGGGCAAGAAAATCCGCCGTTCAGGGGAACTTTGAGTACCGTGGTACCGAATCGCTTTTTCAGGTAGGAGCTATAAGCGTTATAGAGATCCATATGCATTCAAACTGAGTGCGACCTCTTAATCGACAAATCCCTCTCTGCACAAGCCAGGTAATGCACGCGTATGAGAAGAAACAGTTAAAAAACTATTTGGTTTGAGCGGAATTCTTATTCAAACTTTTAGTCAAATCAAAAGAGGAAATACTATCCGCGTTGAGCTGTTCAAGATCACCGGTGATATCTACTGGTTTTGATTTAAGGCGACGACCCATTTGGGACGAATCAAGTCGAACCACGCGTTCCAAGTCCTCAATCTGACGGCGAGTCATCGTGGATCCAAGCGATTTGCTGCCAACAGCGACGCTGTTCGTTTCGGCACTCTTTTCGAGCTGATCTATCCGACTTTGCACCTCTTCCTTCTGCAACGGATCGTCGAGATATAACAGCGCTTTTTTCCACGACTCAATTGCCTCCGCTTTGCGATCGATGTTCTGAAGAGCCCATGCAAGCTGTTGATAGTAAGCTGGGTTATTCTGCTCAACCATGATCGCCGCCTGGTATTCAACGATGGCCTTGGTGGTATCATGCTCGTTTTTCAGGTATATATCGCCAAGTTCACTATGCGCATCACCTTTATTCGGCTCAGCAGCTATCGCCTGTTTTAAATATTCTTTTGCCTCTGCAAGCTGGTTGGTAAAAACAAGACAGCGCGATAAATTAAGCATTGCCTCGAAGTTCACCCCATCCATTTTCACCAGTTCACGGTACTGAGCAATCGCCTGGGGCATGTTCTTGGCATTTGCATACATTGCGGCAAGATTCATGCGAGCGGTGGTATTGTCAGGATCATAGGTCACAGCCTGGGTCAGCGCTTCCATGGCATCATCGCTTTCATTCAGGTTATCGTAAGCAACTGCCAGACTCGACCAGACAATGGAATTCTTGGGCTGCAAATTCAGGGCCTTTTTCAGCTCGACTGCTGCTTGAGCATTATTACCCCATTGAAGATAAGTAAGCCCTAAATTATATTGGGCTTCGAAATAACCGGGATCTCGCGCAAGGGCCTGCTTGAAAGCATTGGCGGCCTGGTTGTAGGCACCACGCTGCAGCAACCCCTGACCGTTACTCATAAAAAATTCAACGTTTTGACCTTTTGCCATGAAGGGACCCCAAAAGGCCAGCACTATCACGGCTAGCGATCCAGCTGAAACCAACTTTTTCATATTCCCTTCCTCCCACTGACATTGACGTCCTCTTGCTATCAAAGCAGCAAGGGGATCACTCAATGAGGAGTTTCTTCGACTCTTCCGTGTTGCGGATTCGACACAACCGTTTTTCCTCTCCTCCAGCTAATATATATATATATAGCGCCTAGGATAAGTTACAAGAGCTATTGTACCTTCACACTTCGGTATTGATCTCATGCTTCTTCCGACGAAGTTATGTTGCAGCAGCAACATACGCTATCTAACTAGTGAAAAAATGTCGAAATACCGTAGATGCACGATATCTGTGCAACCCTTTGGATAGCAAATTATGGACCCCCCAAATTCTGCTAATTTCGCTTATTTAAGCATTTGCTGGGGTTATTACCACCACAGGGAGAGGAATCTCCCGGCAAATATTTCCCGTTTTTTAGGGTCTTCCGTCGTCCTCACAAAAAGCGGAAAACTAAAATGAGTGCGGAAACATTGGGGGATTATTTAGTATTTTGAAATAAACTATATTATTGCTCCCCTTTAAACCGTTCGCCGATAATGTGTCTGCCGGGTAACGACCTACATAAAAAGGATACCGCACATGGCCCGCAATACCCAGGATACCTATCAAAATCCGCTTATTGAGCGGTATGCTTCTCCTGAGATGTTGTTTGTATTTTCCCCGCACAATAAATTTTCCACCTGGCGAAAACTCTGGATTGCGCTCGCCGAAGCCCAAGCCGAGCTCGGCCTGCAGATTTCACATGATCAAATCGTGGAAATGAAAGCGAACGTCGACAACATCGACTATGAAGCCGCCCGGCAAATTGAAGCGCAAACACGGCACGATGTCATGGCTCATATAAAAGTATTCGGCGAAAAATGCCCCAAAGCAAAGCCGATCATTCATCTCGGTGCGACGAGTGCATTCGTGGGCGATAATACCGACCTTATTCAGATGCGCGAGGCTTGCACGATCATTCTTGCTCGGATGTCGAACGTTGTACGGGTTTTACGAAAATTCGCCTTAGCCCATGCTGATCGCGCGACGCTCGGGTTTACCCATTTCCAGCCTGCTCAGCTTACCACAGTCGGTAAACGGGCCACACTCTGGATGTATGAACTCCTCATGGATTTTGAAGCGGTCGAAGAGTTTATTGCACGATTACCATTTCTTGGAGTGAAGGGTGCAACCGGCACTCAGGCCAGTTTTCTCTCTCTTTTTAATGGTGATCATGATAAGGTAAAAAAACTCGATACCGACGTCGCAGCACGAATGGGGTTCAGACAAACCGTTCCGGTATCTGGACAGACATATTCACGCAAAATCGATTTCCAAGCGGCTGCTTCGCTTTGCGGACTTGCCCAGTCTTTGCATAAATTCGGCAATGACCTGCGTCTTCTCCAACACCTTAAGGAAATCGAGGAACCCTTTGAAAAAACGCAGGTAGGATCTTCAGCCATGGCTTATAAGCGGAATCCCATGCGATCTGAGCGTCTCACCTCCCTCTGCCGATATATCATCTCGCTTTCCCTCTCCCCTGCCATGACCGCCGCCGAGCAATGGTTCGAACGAACCCTTGATGATTCGGCAAATAAGCGGCTTTCGATCCCGGAAATATTTCTTACTGCAGATGCCGCGCTGATTATCGCTCTGGATATATGTGAAGGTCTTCTCGTCTATCCTGCGGTTATCGCTCGGCATATCGGCGAAGAGCTACCATTCATGGCAACCGAAAACATACTAATGGCATCAGTAAAAAAGGGAGGGGACCGCCAGGAAATTCACGAGCGGATCCGTCTGCATTCCATGGAAGCGGCTCGCGGAGTGAAAATAGAGGGCAAAAGGAACGATCTGCTCAATCGTTGCGCCGCCGACCCGAAGATACTCCTGTCGAACGATGACATCAAGGACCTACTTGATGTCAAAGCTTTCGTCGGACGCTCACCGGAGCAGACCCGGGAGTTTATTTCTCTCTATATCGATCCGTTGCTTGCCCGTGCGGAGCGCTATGGAACCGTCAACAAAATGAATCTTACCGTATAATAAGCAATGTCTGCCGATTATCACATTCATACCGCCTACTGCGGTCATGCCAGAGGATCTATCGGCCAATATGTTGAATCGGCATTCTCGCTCGGTCTCAGGGAAATCGGTTTTTCGGACCATCTGGGACGCTACTATCTGACCCCTGCACAGCGGCGTCGCTATTTGGATTGGGGAATGGATGAGAAAAAACTCAATCGGTATTTCAGCGATCTTCTCGAAACCAAGGAATCATATAGGGATCGAATCAACATCTCCGTCGGACTGGAAATCGACTATGTTGAAGGCTGCGAACAGATGCTGAAACCCATCATCGAGCGCTATCCTCTTGACTACTTGCTCTGTTCAATACATTGCCTTCCGCGCTTCGGCTGGAAACATCTTTCCGCTTATTTGAGCTATGCGGATACCACGGAGATTTACACCGAGTACTTCCGGGTCGTCCGCTCTGCCATTGACTGCGGCCTTTTTCATATTCTTGCCCATCCGGATCTTATCTGGCGCACCATCGGCTGGCCCACGTGCGAGACTTCCCTTCCCTTTCAGGAGATTGCCGACATGACAGCAGCGGCGAAGGAAGCAAGTGTCGCGATCGAAATAAATTCCAATGGCTTCCGCTGGTCCAGGGAAAACCGTCTTGCATACGGAGATCCTTTTTTCACGATGCTTGACCAGTGCGCTAACATTGGAGTTCGGGTTTCGCTTGGTTCTGATGCTCATGAACCTCGGGACGTCGGGCAACTCTTTCCGGAACTCAGATCCGCCTTACGGCAACGTGGAATAACCGGAACCGCATGTTTTACTAGTGGTATTATGCGCAACGAACCCCTGGCCTGACTGCCGGATCTATGCCGCTTTTGTAAAAAACAAAAACCAGTATGGATACATCGAAGAAACGATAGCTGCCCATAGCGCACAATGCTGTCTTCCGATGCGGTTAAACAAACCGACTGCCGGTGCACTGAAATAAAAGACAATGGCGGAAAAACCGGGGAGCAGGAATCTTCCTTCAGGCTCAGAATGCGAGGTATTAAGGCTGATATAGAAGGCCGTTGTCAAAATGAGAACAAATGTTAAGAGCATAACATCGAAAGACGGCCGTTTAGTCCTGAGCAGGTATTCCGCAGCAGCAATACCCTGAACAACCAGAATTGCTCCACCAATAATATTGCATATTTTTGTGCCGACCCTTCCCGGTGCACCATGCTGCATTGGAAACCAGAAATAGTGGATGGTCTTTTCAATGAAACCGGTAATAGCCTGTAAGGTAGACAAACAATGGGACGGCTGGCCGAAACCCATATTTAACGCAAACAATGAGTGATAAATCAAAAGGTTTCGAAAATACCACGGAAATGCCACAATCGCTGCAATCCCTACGATACCGCACCCCTGCAATGCAGTCGAAGGTTTACGCGTTCCTATCGAGCCGATAAAAAAATAGGCGGCGATGACGAAAAAAAAGATGGCCATTGAGCTTTTCGTCAGCATCCCTGCCGCCAAGTAGAAGATCAGACGCAAGGAACGTTTCCATGAGAGCTGCAAAATCGATTGTGGAGCCCCGATGGCGATCACTTCATAAACGATCAGTGTCGCGAAAAGCCACGATAGTGCATCGTTCGATATCATCGCGCAAAAATAGGCATGCGTGGGAAATAGTGCCGCGAAGAGTAACGCATAGTGCCGTAACAATTGGTCAGGCACAGATTTGTACACAATCGAACTTATAAGAAAAACCGTCAAAATCCCACAAAGGCATGAAAACAACCGGCAGCAATAAAAGGCATTTCTCTCACCAAAGGCGGCGAAGAAAAACGCCCCAATTATATAATACAAAGGCGGCTGGTAATATTCGAAATCATTTCGTTCGAATGCACCCGGATCTTTGACTGTTCCCCTTTGAATAGGTAGTGAATGATGCACAGCGAGAAATTTGACATAATTAAAATGCGCCGGTTCATCATTCAGCCCTTCGAGACGATGTTCGACCCGTTGCCCAAAAGGCACAAAAACGACCAACAGCAACCGTAGTGCAATCGCGAGTGAAAAAAAAGACCGAAAGATAATGTGTTGGGAAAGCTCTTCGCTCCGATTGGCCGGCTCGTGCATTTGAGAAAAATAATTAAGAAAACAAACATCGGCGACTATTGCCGCGCCGAATCATCCGTACTGATGTAACATATCCCGCCTATCATCAGATGTGTGCCGCAGCGCTTGTGTGCCAGAATTTCTTGAGTACTTTATTGCGCTTGCCATATCGATGTTTTTCCCCGCAATAGAACTCTTTTTCTGCGATGATGCATTACCGGCCTGAAGCCGAAGAGGGCGTCAAGGGAACAGTAGAGTTTGCTGCAGCGGCGGGTAGTACGGAAGAGGACTGCGATGGGGTTGCAGACGCAGTCGTTGTCGAAGCGGCGGATCCGGACGATGACTGCAGGAGGGCTGGAGAAACAGTCGTCTGCGAACTGGTTTGTTTTGAAATAGATGACGCGGAGGAAGCAGCACTCGAATCCGGGTTCGCAGGCTGTATCGACAAGCCATTTTTCGGGTTAATCGACAAGGGGGTGTGCTTCTGAGCAGAATCCCGGCTGAACGGTATCGATGCGGCTCCCCGCGGTACTGAATCGACCGTTCCGGCTCCCGGTGCTGCTCGTGCACCGGCAGGTAATTTTTGGGGCAATACCGATACATCCGCGAGTTCTCCATAGGCCTTCATAGTATCGAGCGCAATCTGGATACGGGGTTTGGCCTCCGCCGTGCAATAAATTGATTTCGGGTATCGTTCGCAGATCTTCTCATACAGGGTTTTCGCCGTCTTCTTCATCCGAAGATCGTTGTCCGTCAACCACGCGGCGACGTAGAGGCTCTTCGGCGCGATTTCAAGATCGGAGTATTCTTTATAAATATTGAAAAAGGCCTGCACCGCGCCTTTTATATCCCCTTCGTTCAAATATTTTTTTTCGGCAGCCCGAAATGCCGTCAACGCTCTCCCTTTGCGAGTCGTCACAACCGAATCGGGAACATCCTTAAGTTCAGTCAATACCCGGCGAGCATTTTCATCCTCAGGATAGCGTGCAAGCACCAGCGCAAAAAGACTGTCAGCGCGCGAGGTATCCTTCAAACTGTATTTTTCAATGTACGCGGCAGCGCAAATCGCCTTGGGACGGTGAATCGAATCTGCCGATGAATCGGCTGCACAGTGCAGGAACTGCCGTACGGCGGAATCTGGTTCGTCAAGAGCGTAATAGAATAGCTCGCCGATTTTATACATTGTATCCGCCCGGTTTACCCTATATTTAATCGTATCAGGCAGGACCGTTTTTTTAGTCGTATCCGCCGCACGGATCCCCTTTTTAAAGGCGGTATGCGTGCTATCGCGTAGCGCCAATAGTTTAGTGGAATCGCGAACTGCCGACAGTTTCGAGGTATCGCGTCCTGCCGGCAGTTTCCCGGCATCGTGAAAGTCCGGCAGGTTCCAGGTCTCCGGTTCATTCAGCAGTTTTCGCAGATCAGCGATGTGTTGAATCGCAATCATCCGAGCGGTCGCCGCAAGAGCCACCGCAGTGTCCCGGCCTTTACGGTCATTTATCGTTCGAAAACACTTCTGCGCTTCACGAAAGTTACACTTGCGCTTCTGATAGAGCAGCCCCAGCTCGTATAGCGCCTTGCCGACCATCTGCGAAGTATCCGCCTGCACCGTAGCACTGTCGGTCGGCCCGATCACCTCCTTGAAAGCCGTGATCGCCTCGTCGGTCTTTCCTATCCGCTCCAGTATGATGCCTTTGGCATATGTCAATTCCCGTTTATACGATTCGTACTTTCGGCGTTCCCGCATTTCATCGAGAAGCGCCAGGGCACGAGATATGGAATCGGCTTCAGTATAACATGTGACAATATCACGATCTATCCGGTATTCCTGCATTGGTTTTTTTTTCACACGGGGAGTTTTGGAAAGCATGGCGACGGCGGAGTCATACTGCCGAAGGTCCATGTACATCTCCGCCACCCTGATCATAATCTCACACTTCTTATCCGCGGACCGCACCGTGCGGCAGACCTGTTCGAGCCGTTTAATCGCCTGCGATTTTCCCTCGCGCCGGGTCTCTGCCTCAACCATCAGCAGCGATACTTTTTGATCTTTATCAAGCTGCGGATACGTGGCAAGCACGTAGTTAAGCGTTTCTTCCGCCTTGTCTATATCCTCATTAACCAGGTAGGCCTTCCCTATATACAGATAGGACTCCGGAATCATCGCACTCGCGGGATATTCCTGCTGAAGCAGCCGAAACCACCGAATCGCCTTTGATGTTTCCTTTTCATAGAAATAAGACTTTCCGAGAAGAAAGTAGGCGTACTCATGCCATTTTTTATCCTTCGGGAACACGTCGAGCACTTTGACGGATTTCTCAATGGCGCGGTCATATTTGGCTTTGACATCGGCGCCCGGCATCACCACAATGCTGTCGGGATAATTCAGCATCGCCTTCTCATGAATTCGATACCCTTCCTGGAACGCCTCCTCGGCATTGTAGAACATGTTGAAATAGGTAGAGCACTGCAGGGCTGTTCCCAAGAGCAGTCCCGCAAATAGAAGAAGTGGTTTCTTTGCATTCATCGCTTTTTTAAATGCTCGCCCGGCTTTTGTCGCCTTTTTCTTTTCGCCGCTTCGTGGAAGGTGCAAACGTGAGCTTTTCGATTCTTTCGAACATTGTATTTTCTAGTAAAATGCCCTCTTCGATCTTCCGCTCGCCGCTACCGCAAAAAATACTCCTTAGGATTACTCTCTTTTCAGCCGGAATATTGCTGTCTCTTTACGTTCCGCTTTTGTCACAAGCCATAAACGTGCCTCAAAACCATGCCGACTCGCTCAAACGCGCCGCAGCGCGCGCCGCTCTGCGTGATTCGGCGATCCGGCTCGCCGACAACAGACGACTCCAGTACGATGTCCCATCGACAGGCCGTGACCCTTATACGATCACCACATCGATGATCTTCAATAGTGATGCCGCCTCGCCATCAGAGGCGCTCTCAAATTCGGCCACCTGTCAGTCGGTCAACTACGGCCTCTCGAATCGGATGAACCGGTTTCTTGTCTATGGCAATCCTGCCCCGCTTGCGCCGATCTATCCGGCAGGATCGCTTATCGGAATCGAACCCGGTCCGCTCGGAGGCAGCGACGGCACCTATACAACGGAATTCTCGCAAATAAACCTTCTCCCGGGCGACGCAGTCCGCTATGATCCCTATCCGGGCAATGTAATGGTGCCCGAAGGGTGTTTTTCCTGGGAAAATGGCGTCTTCAAAGAGGATATCTTTGATGTCCGTTTTGCGCGGCCCATCTCCGAACAGGTTGCTTTCAGTTTTTTTTCAAACTACCGCCACTTCGATGGAACGAGTTACAGCCACGACAACAACAGCATCTCTACCTTTTACCAGTCTCTTAATATGGATACTTCGCAGCTCAGTAACCAGGGATACAACCCGCTCACCGATGAGTATTCAGCCGGAGGACGAATACAGTACGCCGGCTTAAAGGGGAATGAGTGGTCCCTCGGATTGAGCTACACCGATTGTTCGAACGAACTCGCTCTCAATGCAACCGATGACAACGGCAATCCCGAATGGGCGCTGCTCCACCAGTTCCGTTCGAATCTCGATTTCGAAAGCTCAGGTAATCGTCTAGGACCGCTCTCCCTCAACTTTGAAGGCCTGTTCGAAAGCGACGATCTCTCAAACCTCGTGCCTCAAACGAGCGACACCTCGCTTAATCTGGGCGGAAATAACTTGGAACTCTCCCTGGCCGGTCTGGCCGCACTGCCCCTGCCCGATTCCGGCAACGCATCGCTCCTCTATAGGGCGACGAGGATTGACCGGATTGCGTTTGATACACGGGAAAATCATTTGATCGGACTAACCCCTGAACTCTCTCTCAACCTCCCGGTGCATTCCGGACACGTTAACGCCATCGCAACCGCATGCGCCGGCTATGAGATTCTCACCCTTGACAGCCTGTATGCGTACGCACCAACCTGGTCGCTTGGTTTCGATGCGAAACAGGGCAGTAATGAACTCCGGCTTTTCGCCAGGGAGTCGGCTCTGCCGTACGATATCCCTTACGACAGCAGCCTGCGTCCTGCAAACCCGGCGCTTCTCGACCGGTATCGCGCAGCGGGAGCCGAACTCTCGATGCAGGCCCCGCATGCCGGGCTCGTGGTGGGCGGCCAGGCCATCGACGGGGTCGACAGCGAGACCGTGGCCCGTGCGTGGCCCATGGGGATTCCGCCGTATCAGCAGCCCAGCCTGGTTCTCCTCGCCGCCCCCTCGATCGGCCCGTGGCGTGGCATAACGCTCTCCTCGCGGACTATGTTTTCGGACCGTAAACCTGTCATGAAGAATGCAACGTCAATCTCTTTCATCACCCACCCCGCGGATACGCGGGAGTACATTGAGTCGCGGTTCGGTTTCGATTACTGGAGCCCCCGCGACACCATCACTTATGCCGGCATCAACACATGGAACCGTGAGATTTACGACTTGAACCTCGAAATTGCCACTCATGTACGCACCTTCCGCTTCTTTGCCAAGATCGATAACCTTCTCAACCGGAGGTTCGCGTATGTTCCCGGCTACTACTCGCCGGGCCTGACCTTTCGCTGGGGAATCGACTGGTACCTTCAGAAATAGGCATTGATACTATTGAAGCGTGATGGTAGTAAAGGTATCGCTTCTTCTTGGGGTCACTTTTTCACGAGTGGAGAAGGAAGGTGAAGGTAAGCAATAACTCTCTTCTATATGTAAAAAAGGAGATGCTTATAGCCTGCATGTAGCAGAAGAGGGGCTTGTACAATTCAAACTACAAAAACATCTCCCTTTTGCTTTTTGTGGGCAAAAGGGAGATGTTTTTCCACTTTTATTTTTTATTTGTATTTACCGCAGCAGATTAAAACTTAACCTCGGTCTTGAACGCCCACCACCAGTTCTGAGAGCTGGGAAGCGCCTCCCCAAGGGACAAATATGAAAGATTCCAGAGGTTTGAATAGATTTTGGTATGATCCCGGGCGGCCTGCGCGATAAAACTGACATGGCCGTTACATACCGATTTTTTTACATAGCATGACCACCGCCACGGGCTTCTCAGGATGCTACCCGGCAATAGGATGGGAGTTAATTGAGGTCCACTTTCGGGGTTCACTAAATTGTAATCCGAAAAAGCGCTCGTGGTGTCGGCATTGTATTCCAACTCCACATTGGCGACATCCAGCATCCTGAAGGTAGGAATATTAACGCCCATGGAGTAAATAGTGCGCATATTACGATTTGCGAATTCGGGAATTTGCGTATTGTTCAATTCTCCGGTGTAATCCTTAACGCCGATGATATCCGCCTCCCCGTACAGCTTAAAATCATCCTTGCCGAAGATATCGCAGTCGAAAAGGTTTTTCAAGGCATTTTTAGGATCAAAGCTGAATCTTCCCATCAATTTTACTGAGCGCCAATCGAGCGTATCGGCAACGGTATCTTTTGTGCCGTTGGCATTCGTGGTGACATTTTTTACGATAAAATTCTGGGTAGTTGCGGAAGCAGAAGTGGTATTGTAATAATAATCATACAAGACATTATTAAACGCGCTACTGTAAGGACCCGGATATACCGATAAAAGGTGGGTAAGGTCTATGCCACCGCCGATGTCAAGCATTTTGAACAGATGGAGATTGAAAATATCTGCGAGCGACCAGTCTTGAACCGGAACGCCGAGCACTTCGCTATGCAGGAGGACATCATTGGTAATCGTCGAATCTAACGCCTGCATTCCGACTCTGGCGCCGAGCAGGCGCACCTGCGGATAGTCGAACGAGCTGTACACCAGGAGCGGATAGGCGTTCGCCCTGAAAAGATATTCGCCGAGGTTACGGACATCGGGGTTGTATTTATAGGGAAAATACCCGCCCTGCAACGTAAGGGAGAAAAGGCGGGAATCCTGCATGAACGGGTAAGATGCAAAAGCGGAATTGATTAAAAATACCTGGTTCGTCTGCGTCGTAACGGGATAATATATAATCTGTGGGTTTGAATATTCTATCGATCCGCCAACGCTGATATTGATATCGAGCCGCTTGTCTATCAGCGCATCGTAGCCGACATGCGCATACGCCTGCTGTTGCCACATATTGTAGATGGGATAGTACGGCGAGCCTTGCGCCTGATACCAGCCGTTTGCAATTTGACCGATCTGCACATAGGCGTCGCCGATAGGGGTAAAAACGATGTCATCGGTTCCGCCCCCTATGACGCCCTGAGCAAACAATAAAGCCATCGCCGCACATAGACCTACCGCCATCGCCCGCAACTTCATGGTTTAATTCCTCCGTACTTGTTAAATACTATTGCGCCGTCACTTCAACTTCCGTTTCAACACATTGACCGTTTCCGCTCACCAACTCCGCAGGGTTGGAGGTAAAGCCGGCGATGATCTCATAGAGTCCGGGGTTGACCTGCCACTGACCGGTCCCATTGGCCGGTGCGGCAGCATAGTTAGCCGAATCAGCAGGATAAAAGGTGGAAAAATCTCTCGGACCCAGCGTAAAACTGAGGTTCGAGTTCTGGCCCGGAGCAAGGGTCACGCGCTGAAATGAGCGGAGGTCCTTAACGCGATGCGGAATCGGGTTAACGAGGCTGATCGGCTTCACGTAGAGCTGGACCACGGCGTCGCCGCTTCGCGTTCCGGTATTGCTGATATTGACCGAAAAATCTATCCGGTCGCCGGCAACGATGGTGGAAGGACCCATGGTTCCAATGCTGTTTAACGCGAACGTCGTGTAGCTGAGCCCGTGCCCGAACCAGAAGAGCGGGGTCTTGCCGGTCTGCTCATAATAGAAATACCCGTGCGCCGTGTCTGCCGAAAGCACATCATATTCATACGTCGAGGTGTTAACATTCTGGCCGAAATTCTGATTGTTCGGAAGATCATTTTCAGACATCGGCCAAGTAAGGCTCAGATGGCCACTGGGATTGGTTATCCCGAACAGGATCTCGGCCAGAGCCTGGCCCTGCGACCTTCCGCCATAAAGCTCGATCACCACGGCCGGGGCGTCCGACCAGCTTCCGGTGTCGGAGGGGCTTCCTCCGGTATATACCACCACGGTTTTGGGAACAACGCTCATCACGCTCGTGACCAGTGCCAGCATACTGGAGGAGAGCAACAAATCCGACCGGTCCCGTGATTCACTCTCCCCGCCGAGCACTCCCGTTAACGTTCCGACAACGACAACCGCTACGTCGGCGGAATGATAATCGCTCACCAGTGTAATATTGGGATGCGCGGCAAGAAGCGTTTGAATTCCCCCCAGCGGCGTAATGATGGTGTCCGGGGTAACATAGCTGCTCCCTCCGCCTCCCGGCCGGCCGTAAGTGGCATCAGGGCCCACGACCGCAAGTTTGAAGGATGCATTGGTATCCAGGGGGAGAATCGGGTTTCCCGCAACGGTATCATTTTTGGCAAGTACGATGCTCTCCCGTGCCGCCTTAAGTGCGATGGCAAGGTGCTGGGGACTGAGAATCGTATTCGGGGGTACGTTGTTGATGGCGCTGTCTGAGAGAAGCAATTTACCGCCCCATGCCCACAGTTTTCCATAGACGACATCGGCGGCCTTCTGATTCAAGGCAACGGTATCCCATCCGCTGGATGCAATGTTGTTATCAATGGCACTATAGCCGGCGTCCCCGTAGGGAGTAGCCATATCGAGACTAACGCTATCGTAGGCATAGCGATAACCGGATACGCAGCCGAGAGCACCCCAATCGGTCATGATAATTCCCCTGAACCCCCAATCATGCCTGAGGATATCATTGACAAGAAACTTATTGGCGCCCGGGACATCGCAATTCTCGGCAAGCAAATTGGGATCACTTGTCGTGAACCCGGGAACTTTTACTTTGTTGTAGCACGTCATTATCGCGTGGGCGCCGCCAACGGTTGTAGCCATTTCAAAAGGTACGCAAAACAGCTCGCGGTACGCCCGATCCGACACCCCGACGCGCAAAGAACCGGTTGCCCCTCCGCAAAGCCGGTCCGTTTCCATCAGGTATGGCGAAAAATGCTTCGGACTGGCAATGCACTGCGCACTCTGTGTTCCCAGAATTCTGCTGGTGACCATTTTTCCCGAAAGGATGGGATCTTCCCCCATGGTTTCGAAGGTTCGACCCCAACGGGAATCGACGACAAGATCGCACATCGGGCCGAGGTTGCAGTAAAGCCCGTTTGCCCGGGCTTCCTGCCCGATCGCCCACCCCACGCTGTCCAGCAAAGCGGTATCGAAGGTGCTTGCCAGGGCAACCTCGGTGGGAAAATCCGTTGCCGGGTTTCCCTTGCCGTAAATTGCAAGGGAATCATCACCACCGGCGGGCCCGATAGGCCACCGGACGCCATTAGGTCCGTCGGAACATCTCCACCCCACCATCAGTTTCCCATTACTCAAAGTCTGATCGTCCCCGCCGAACCAATTCAAATCCGCAGCGTTGTATAGCTGATACTTCCGCTGCGTCACCGTCATCTGGTGGACCAGCGAATCGGCCAGCAGCCACATCTGGCTCATATTGCCGTTCGCCGTCACGGTTGCAACGTACGATCCCGCGATACTACTGACAAATTGCGTGCGGAAGTAGATCGTTTTAAGAGTGTCGGTAGCATTATTCTGCTGGACCAGGCCCACATCTCCGCTCGCTTCCTGCAAGGCAAGGGCAGCCCCCGTCGCCGAGTTGGCGATAGCGACGCCGACAACCACCGAATCATTCCCCTGGGGTTGAAAGGTATAGGTTATTCGCCCCATGTAATAGTAAATGCTGTCGCCCGATGAGTTCATGCTCTTCTCGTACCCTTTCACGAGGCTCACCTGGACATTCGATACACTTGTCGCCCCCGCCGTGAACAGGAGCGCTGCCAATAGAACTCCCCCAATAATCTTCTTAGTCATCGTGCTCCCCTTAGTAGCATAGCATCAGTCGTAAATGTTGTTGAATCGAACCATAGACAAGCTTGGCAATATAAATCCCCGCCGCCCCCTCTTTCGCCGCATTCCACCTCACCATTCCGGACGGAGACACGACCGGGAAGACCTTAATCGCCTGGCCGCGCAGCGAATAAACCGTAATGGCGCCTCTCTGCGTTTTTGATTGCGCGGGGAGCGACCATGAGAAGGTCAGCGTTCGTGCACCGACGGGATTTTGCAGAAATTTAAAATAGGCCGGGTGTGAAACAACAATCCCCTGCTTAACACCGGTGAACACCGGAAAAGAAAAAGGGGTGCTTGAAGCGCTGACGACATCCGCCTTTACGCTCAGCGCCCACACGCCAAGAGCTAATGCTCCACCAACCCAACGTTTAATCATTCCGCCTCCCTCTTTCAAGAAGTCGTTTCCCTTAACCGAGTATTCTATATTCTTCCGATACACTAATGAACACTCTTATAGTTCCTGCACACAAAAATCTCCCTCCAGCAGATCTCGTCTGCTGGAGTGAGATAAAATATAATAATAACAAAACTCCTGCCGGTAGTATTATCCTTCATTACCGGCAGGAGGTCACTTATTTAGTCGTGCAGCGAATCGTACTTTTACTTTACTATCGTGAGCATAGTGCTAGCGGTCTCTCCCGCACATTTCGCGACTGATAGATAAGCGCCCGGATGCATCCGGGCGAGAGAAACAACCGCAGCCTGGCCTACTGCACCATGAACATGCAAAATCACCCGGCCCTGCATATCGAATAGCTTAACTTCCCAATCGCTTCCTGCCGCGACATTGTTAAGCCGCAGCTTGTCGCCAAGGAATGACGCGGAGAAACCGCTCTTTTCGGCATTGTTTTCGCTACTCCAACGTATGGAAGTATAGGGAGGGGTGGGAAGAGTAAACGTTATCGGCCGAACATTGATACCCGTCATGGATAAAACCGGTTGCTGGCCCGCGCGATCGACCTCGTCAAATTTAACGGTCACGACCTGGGTATCGCCGGGTAGGAGCGAAAAGTAGTTTTCGTTAAAATGAATCGGCAAAATCCGCGTGCCCCCGACCGCATTCTGGGTCAGCATGAGCCGACAGAACACGGCAGGAACCGTGTTTGTGATGGGATTGACGATATTGAGCGATATTGTATTCTCGACGCCGCTCAAGGTCCAGGTCGCGGGCGCAGGCTGGCTAACCGAGACCATTTTCAACGTGGTCGAATCCAACATCGCGCTGATGTTGCTGCCATCGGAGGGTTCCCAGTAGAAATTGTGCGATACCAGGTTCCCCGACGCATCCCGGAGTTTCAGGTCCAGAAAATACGGGGTTGATGCGCCAGCGGTGGGGGTAACAATGCTGGCGCTCCCGCCAGCAGCCACATCGATCCCGGTCTTGGTATTGGTCCAGGCCTGCGTTCCATTGACATTATAGGTCGAAGACGTCAGCGAGTAATTGCTGATGGCGTTCACGGAATTGTTAAACACCATTATCTGGGAGGATGCCGCAGCATAGTATTGGGCATGAATTGATTCCGATCCCTTCTGAAATCCGAAGTACCCGCCCGTCCCTTCCATGTAGTAATCATAACTCTGCCACATAAGGCTGGGCCACACGCAGTTCGACATCCAGAGCAGCAAGCCGGTTACCCCTCCGGTGAACGCCTTTGCCGTGATGGTTTCTTCGGAAGCCCTCGCCTCGTCATAGTTCATGAGCTGAGCTTTTTTGGTGCAATCATGAATATCGGTGGCGGCGCCCCAGGTAGCATTCATCGCACTGGTATAATTCGCGGGATCGCCGTTGCCTGAGCAGTAGTCGTGAAATGACCACCAGTCATTTCCCATCGGCATCTGGTCGGCGGCAGGAAAGGTGGCGGCCATGCTCTCATAGGACATCACATGCGGACCGCCGAACTCGGTATGGAACCCGCTGATGGCCCCGTAAACATCCTGTATTGCCGTCCACGTGTAGGGACCGCCGCTGTGTGCACCGTCTTGCCCTGAAGAGGGCTGGACATAACGGGTGCCGTCAAGAGTAGTCTCATAATTGTCCAGTGCCGTCAGAAACGCCGGAGTCGGGGTCGTCTCATTACGTTCGCACCACAGAACTATCGAGGCATGGTTGCGCGCCCGCATGATTTTATCTCCCATATTCGCTATGTAATTAGTTTGATCGCCCACCGGTGTCGGCTGATCAGCAGAATGCGGCTCCCAGAAATCGGACCAGACCATCATACCGAACGAATCGCACAAAGCGTAGAACGGCTCGCAGTCAGTCATGCCGATCCAATCGCGTATTATGTTGAAGTTCATCTCTTTATGGTACCGGACCTTGTTCTCGAGCTTGTGCAGGTCATATGTCTTCATCATATCGTCCATGCCCCAGTTCCCGCCACGACAGAGAATCTGCTTGCCGTTGCAGGTAATCGTGAGGCTGTTGGTTGCATTATAGGCATACTCCCGCACACCGAATTTAAGCATGAGCGTATCGGATACCGTTCCGCCGGTGGGCGTAAAAGATAACTCCAGCGTGTGCAGATTCTGGGCTCCATAGCCATTAGGCCACCACAGGGTCGGATTTGTCATGGTATAATCCGGGAAAGAGGCGATCATCGAGTCGGGTGCGGTTCCCGGTACCGTCACTGACTGCGGAGTAAGTTGGATAGTATTGTCAATAACGCCGCTGAGCGTTCCGGAAACGGATGCCCCGCTGGTATTCATGAGCGTCACCTGGACCGGAATCGTGGCGTTCGCCGCGCTTACATTGAGCGTCCGGACCCATGGGTGCCTGAGTTCAACCGGACCGGTTACTCGCACATATACCGGCTTCCAGATCCCCATATCGCGATCGGCAACGGTCGGGATCCAGTCCCACCCCTGCGAGGCAATGAAGGTAGGGCCGTCCTGCGACATGGTTCCTCCGTTGGAACCGCAATTGCCACTCTCTTTATCGTGGTATGATCCGGGGTTGAAGTTCCCCTGGATCTTGACCGCTATATAATTGGTTCCCGTGGAACTGACATATTGGGTCACATCGATCTTTTTCTCCCTGAACGCTCCATACATGGTATCCAGATAGTGGCCGTTCAGATACAACCACGCCTTATAGTTGATGCCGCCCAATTCGAGCCACACCCTCTGTCCGCTTGCAAACGAAACCGCAGGAAAAGTTCCCTGGAACCAGTACCGCTTCTGCTCGGAAGCAAGGTCCGGTATATTCAACATATTTTCCCCGTAATGGGGATCCGGATAGACACCCTGGTTCCAAAACGTATTCAACACCGTGCCCGGAACCGCTGCCGTGTACCAGTATGACGGTGATGTACTGTAGGATGACGTGGAAATCGTTGTGCCAGCCGTAGCGCCGACTGAGGCGCTATCCGCCATCTTCCACGCGGTGACCTCGCTCTCCTGCTGCGCCCATGCGACAATGGCCAACACACAAATAAACCAACCTGCTTTTTGCAATCTGTTCATACTGCCCCCTTCTTTAAAATTGTTTATTTGAAGAACATTCACCATTTTATCCAATACATGGTACAAAATACAATGTTAATATAATAAATCACTTGTTAAAACCCATATTCAAATTTTGCCATCCATCCCCAGTTCCCCTTGCCGTCCATTGCTTCTTCAGGATCCCCGTTGGCGGTTCCGGTAAGGGTTGTGGCAAGAATTGTGTGATCCCGTGCGACCTGGCCAATAATTTTCAGGTGTTTTAAGAGGGTCTTTTTTGCATAGAACGACCAATGCCATGGCCCGGCATAAGGTTCAAGATGATTACTGACGAGGTCGTTAATTGGCCATGGGTTCGGAAACTCATTGTAGCCGCCGCCGTTGGGATAGACGCCCCAATAACTATTGGCGAAATTATCGTTCCACCACTCTGCTTCACACGAGAGCACATCAAGTGCGCCACAGGTGGGAACGTTAAATCCGATTAAAACCGGTAACCGTTTTTTAAGATCGTTATAACCGGGATAAAAAGGATCCGGCGTACCGCCCAGCGAATCGGGCACGGGATAATTCTTAAGGCCGTTCCAACACGCTTCGCTATAGAGACGCAAATCGTTTTCACCAAACACATTTTTCAGATCGGGCAAAAATGCCTTAAAATCAATCGCCGCTCGTGCCATTACCTTTGTTCCCGCAAAAGAAAAACCCGAAGGGTTTGACGGCGAGGTTAAATCTTTATTCACGGAAAACATCCGGTCGCCCATGATTCCCCCCCCGATATCCGCAAAACTGAACACCTTGCAACTGACGAGATACGAGAGTGAGAAATCGCGCAACGGCCACAGGTACATTTCACTTGTCAAAAGCAGGTCCTGCCGCAGCGAAGAAATGGGGCTGCTGCTCATGCCCGTCCCTTCTGCGGGGAAGAGTATACTGCTGAGGTGAAACCCAAGAAGGTTCTGGTAGGGACAATCGAACTGTGTCGGCAGATATTGGGGATAGGGGTTAATGCGGAATAGGTACTCGCCGAAGTTGCGCGCGTCCGGATCATATTTAAAGGGAAAAAATCCCCCGGTAAACGATAAATATGGCGCCTTGGGGTCTCCGAGTGCATAGGTCGCATCAGCCTCATTAATCTCCCAGTCATAGCGCTCACTTAAATATAAGTATCCAAACGCCGATCCGTCTGACGGAAGGGAATACGGGAAGGATACCGTGCCTTGGCCGGCCAGACAAACACTCAATCCATTATCATCTTTCGCTTCAGCGCCAACCATCACCGAGCCTTGTTGAGTCCAGTAATGGTGAAGTTGGCCATCAGGGGCAAAGGTATACTGTCCGCTCACGATCTGGCCAAACTGATACGAGCCCACGCCGAACACCTGAATACTCGGGGTGGATTCATCCGAACCGCAAGCGCCCGTAACCGCAAGAAATAATATCCCTGCAACTCCCGCAGCAGCCATCCGCAGCTTGTAAAAAAACATGTCGTTTTCCTCCCTGCCGTACTTGGTGAATAGTGTTCATTAAATAGCGAGTTGAGTATTCTACTCAAAGCACAAAAACATCGACTCGAATCATTTCAGGCGAATCTGACGGAATCTCAAAAGGTTTTAAATTACGCTGTGCGGGTAACGGTGTCAAGTTTTTTCCGTAATCGAGATCTGGCGTTCGCATGGTTTATGAAACCCAAAGCCTCCCCCTTTCCGCCCCCTGGGGAAAGGTTTCACAGTTTTCACTTATATCAAGATATGCAGCCGACATCACCGTCGGCACATAACCACAACTTATTATTATCAATACGTCATAATTGGCTTACCAAAGCGGTACTGCAACCTCCCATGTTTGTCATAATAATCGGGACTCCCTCCCTGATCAGTACGTTCTTCCGTCCTTGACAATTATCCGGTCGAGGTCGGGCATATCGCTAGAACCGCTCCATAAATGCATGCTGTTCAGCCCCGCTTTCAGCGGGAGAGTGATGGTGTCATACACATGCATGCACCAGCTCTGGTTGTTGGTGCAGGGTATTTGCCATACCGTCACGGCGCCGTTAAGACCCTTCAACGTATCGCCGTTGATGGCAAATTGCATCGGCCGGCACCCGGGCCCCCGTTGGTGCCCAAAGGAGTGCCGCCGCAATTAGAGTCGCCGTCGTTATCGCCGAAGGAGCACATATAGCCAAACGTTATGAGGTAGTTGGAGTCCTTTGGCGCCCACACATTATTAAACGTTATCGCGCCGCAGCAATTGCTCACCCCGTAACCGAGGAGTTCTCCTACTTTTTTACCGGTGTAGACCGACCCGCAGGCTTCGCTTACTGCTTGCCCGAACAACACATTCGGCGGTATCGCCGAAGCAGGGTAGCTTGTGCCAGGCGATTTATAGGTGGAATCGTCACCCCCCAGGGCAAGAATAATCCAGGACAGGGTGTCCGGGGTGGTAACCGCATAATAGTTGCGGGGAGTATAACCGGTTTTTGTCGCGGTAATAACAACCGGTACCGTCAAGGGAGTAACCGTGACGGCGACGGCCGCGGTTATAGCACCTGTAAGTGGCACTGAAGACTGGTTGACTCTCCCGACTGCGGAAAATGCCCCGATTCCGCCTATAACAATTTCCCACGTCATCTGCATGCCGCCGCTGGAAAGCCGGAGAAAGTACATGGCCGGATCAAGCCGTGACATGGGAAAATTCAGGCTGCTTATGCCTGAGGACAGGGCAAAATCGTTGATGGCCGCCAAACGGCTGCCACTCGCATTGAACAATTCCACGGTGCCTCGAAGGCCGCCGGGAGTATACAGCAGAAGTTTCCCATTGCGACAATCCAGGGTAATGCCCTTTGCGGAGAGTCGCACGGCAGGATTGTAACGTACCGACACCGCCGAACTGCCGCTGATGCTGAAAGTGCCGTTCTCTGCCGAGGCTACGCAGTTGGCAGTGCTTCCGTTGACGCAAATCTGAGACGCTGCGATCGCATTTCCATTGATATCCGTGACCTTGCCCTTGATCTGCCATGCTTCCGCGGTCGTGTCTGACGCACCGTAAGCCGGGGTCAGCCCCGCGGCAAACACGCTGCATGCCACGGTAACGAGGATTCCGTAATACGAACCTTTACGCAACAACAATTCCTTGCTCATCTGACCCTCCCGCCATAAGACATTAATTGTTAATAATGTTATACACGTATAGAAAAAAGAAAGGCAGGAAAGTACCTGTTATCATTTTTTCTATAAATTAATATGCTATCATACCCTATAAATATTATAGCACTGCCTGAATGCACCTCATGACTATTCTAAATTTAAACCTCACAGGAGCTACTGGTGCACAATGCCACATTATGACATTAAACGTAAGCATAGACAAAGTCAAACATTGCTACACATCCCTATAGGAGGAGGTGTGCAGGAGACCATAGTTGTTTTGTTGTTGAAGTATTATGTTGAACCATTATCAGGATCGGGTTACTGATAGTAACTAATATATAAATGGGCAAATGCATAATGATAAATTATTTTTTTCGATGCGTTATTTTCGCTATGAATTGCACTATTCTTAAATCACCACTTTGTTTTTCTCAGGTCAGTAATCTTCATCTTCCCAGCAGCTGATGGATTTCGACGGAAAATTATGTAATGAAAAAAATCTTGCTATCATCTTGTTTATCGGCATAGTTTCAATTATGGTGGCGAATTAATTTCATAGCCAAAGTTTGTTATACAATCGCTCCTGATTTTTCATGACTTTTCCGAGGCAGGCCGGCATCACCCAAATGTGTTGCTCTCGTTTCTCTCCTGCCAGGCAAGGAGGCGGTCCCAATAGGCATATCCAAACTCTTGAGCAAGTCTTCTATCGCATGCGTGGAATGAAACGAGCGCCGCAGGAACTTACAGAAGATGCAAAAACGGGAGGTCCTCCTTTTTCCTTTTCAACGATTTCGAGGCGGAACCTTTAACTGATTTCAGCCATTGGTGCACTGCCACAAACTCCCGTTGTTCGTCCTGATGGCATTCCATGAAATGTTGTAGGGAAACCGTCCTCTTTGCACCATCATTTATAAACACGGATTTGCACTAAAGCTTGAAAAAATCTATTTTGATTAGAGGAAAATTCGCAATTGATAGCCGGGTATATGCAACTCATCAATGGGTATCGTAAAAAAGCTGAGTCCACCGGTCTTTCCAATCCCGTATTAAAAACTTAACAAAAAGAGAGGCGGTTCTTATGAGCAGGTGGTATCCTGGTCTCTTGGTAGCGGCATTGGCGCTGTTATGGGGCTGTAGCAGTAAAAGTAATCCGACCGGACCACAAAATAACGCCATAGATGGCATAACCATGGTGAGCATTCATGCCGGGACGTTCCAGATGGGCGATACGAATACAAATCTACTAAATTTGTGGCCAAGTGCTTCAACTCTTCTTCATAGTGTGACCTTAACCTATGCATTTACCATCTCGCAGACCCTGGTGACGCAAAAGCAGTACCGGGCGGTCATGGATACCAATCCTGCCTATTACGATTCCGGCAACGCCTGGCCGGTCGAGCAGGTATCATGGTTCGATGCCGCATTGTTCTGTAATGCACTCAGCAAACTGGCAAGAACGGATACGGTATATACTTTTACTTCTATCACCGGAACGCCGGGAGCCGGATGCACAAATCTTGCTAATCTCAACATTGATTACACCAAGAAGGGGTATCGCCTGCCAACCGAGGCGGAGTGGGAGTATGCCTGCCGAGCCGGAACAACGACCGACTATTATTGGGGGAGAAATTATCCGCCGACAACTACTGCTGATACTCTTGCAATAGACAGCAATGCGGTGTGGTATTATAATTCACCGAACGGGACGCAGCCGGTAGCGACCAAGAAACCGAACTTATGGGGGTTGTATGATATGAGCGGAAATATGTTGGAATGGTGCAACGATTGGACCGGGAGTTATGATTCTGCTGCAGTCACCAACCCGACGGGGCCAACGAGCGGAATTTTCCGTGTGCTGCGTGGGGGATCGTGGCTCACCAGCAGCGCCAGCGATCTGTGCGCGGCGTACCGCAGCGGCGATGGTCCGGAGTACACCTACAGCTACTACGGCTTCCGGATAGTATGCGGCGCTATGTAGACTTTTTCTTTTTTTCGACTACCGAAAGTAGATGCCGAAAGATTCTAACCATGTATATGAATACCAGTTCTTTGGCATCTGATCTCATGGTGTATCATACACGTGCCTGATTGCGTTGTCAATATGATTTACGGATAAATCGCTAAGTACAAAAGAAAACGGGTGCGATTTTTATAGTGTATCGCACCCGCAATTATTTAAAAAGCGTCTTCTCAAAATTCAAATCATCTATTTACCTAACATTATTTCACCGTTTGCGTTGACATTTTGAGTCCCCTGTTTGGAAACAATCATTCCCGCGGATTGAACGTTACCGGATCTTACAATGCTCCCATTGAGGCGATATTGCGATGTTGAACCCGATAACTTTGTGATACCATGTTGCGATACTACGGACGGAGTGCTTTTAGGTACGACCGATGTTGTAACGACCCTGCTGTAAAAATTGGTTACTGAGAAACATCCTCCATAGCCATAGGCAGTTGAACTCATATTCAGTTTACCTATTTCGCCGAGGAAGTAACCGCCAAAAAATGGGGTAGTCGTTCCATAGGTTTGCTTGATGGCATTCATTTCATTGACCAGTCCTGACCCATCCCCCGCGCTGAGGTTCGTATAACGGCTGACGCAATCGAAGATCATTGCAAATGTCGGCGCGGTAGCGCCATTTTGAGCACTGTCAAGCGCCTTTTGGGCGGTAGGAACGTCTTCGCCGCTTTCCATACCGAACCTGCAATCGAAGGCGCCATATAAGAGAATTCCAAGAATGGAAGCGCTGTCGATATTCCCATTGGCAAATACCTTGCCGCAACTTCCGCCATTTACCCACGTGGAATTTCCGAGGGTCGAGAGAAAACCATCAACGACAGTTTGATCCAATGGGCAATTATCATCGCCAATGAGAATGGTTATCTTGCTATCGGTCGCGCCGGTCTGAATCGTTTTGAGCGCGGCAGCAACATTGCTTCCCGCGGAATCATAATTGTTATGATGCGCCGCCACAGCATAGGCGGCATTAATTTGTCCCGCCAGGGCTACGACCACGGCTGTTTGCCCACGACCGCTGGTAGTAAAGTTGTCCTCTCCCGGGATTCCAAAAATATTCGTGGCAGTAGTGGTAGTAAATACCGTTGGAAGCTGCTTAAATGCGGCCTCCTGCCCCTTGGATATCCACCCTAACACCACTTTTGCCGGGTTGGCGCCCAGCGCGGTTTTGGCGGCGCTTGCCGCGGCGATCATTGCAGCGGCAGAATCCGTCAGCGTTGATTGGCCCATCCCGAATACGATGGCATTCGCGGCCATCGCTTTATTTGCAAAAAGACAAAGCGCCATCGTTGAAAGAACCATGGCTCGGACAATTTTCAAATGTTTCCCTTTGATTTTCGCTGACATATTTTCCCCCTGCTGTTAAGAACGTTCAGCCTTTTAAGGCTTTACAATATAAACGCCGCCGACATTACCACTACTCAAGCGCGACTGTACATATTTCAAGCTCACGCTGCGCCCCATGAGATCGTAAAGCCCCGTCACCTGCTTAAGCTGCGAACCATCGCCCATGATCATAATATAATGCGTTTTATTGAGTTGCATTTTGTTTTTTTGCGCCTGAACATTGTCTCCCTGCTTAATCCCGGTCGTCACTGAATCGACCCATCCGCATGGGCTGCCACACAACCAATTATGGACAAAGAGCATGCATTTGAACGCGTGATACGTCGCCATCCATTCATAACCCTTTATATAGTTGGAATCGTTGGGTGAGT
>Ga0187851_10000190_pt1 | contig 66156 bp, 58 predicted proteins | sample June2016WEW_6_10_FD_132997 | JGI IMG/M metagenome (GOLD analysis project Ga0187851, IMG submission 132997) | Peatland microbial communities from SPRUCE experiment site at the Marcell Experimental Forest, Minnesota, USA - June2016WEW_6_10 | ecosystem: Environmental > Terrestrial > Soil >... | reverse complement strand
TCGGAGCATTCGTTAGAGATCAATGTGTACGACTTAAAGGGGAGCTTCGTGAAGCAACTTGCGACCGGGAAGTATCAGGCGGGTCACTATACGGTGGCATGGAACTGCAACGATGGCCGGCAAACCTCGGCCGGGGCGAGCGTGTACATCGTTCGGATGAAGGCGCCCAACTTCGACAAACGGCTTAAACTGGTCAAAGTTCAATAGTTGTGGTATTATAATTACGAAGAGATAGAAGCCCTGCTGGAAAAAATCCGCACGGCTTTTTTGTAGTCAAAATCGATAACCGATGATATCCGCTGAATTACCGATGAAAGGAATGGCAATCACAATATGGCAAATGTGGTTTATATATTCGGTTACGGATCATTGATTTATGCCGATGGAATCAATGGACGAGGGCTGACAAAAACCTATTCCGAGCAAGATCTGATCGTGACCCGGCTTAGAGGGTACCGTCGCGAATGGAATGCGCTCGATGCCGATGGCTGGACTTATCTCGGTCTGGTGGAAGATCCGGAATCAACGGTAAATGGTGTTTTGTTCCAGCTTGAAACAGACTTGACCGATATCAGAAATTTCGATACTTCCGAGGCCGTCCATACGTTGTATGAACTCGTCGACGTTGCCAATCTTGTTGAAGATTTTCCAGGATCGCTGGTATTGACGGATGTAATTAAGCATCCAAGGTATGGCGGAAGAATCGATCCGGATTATCAGGCGATGATTTCCGCCGGACTCGCGATAAGAGGCCCTGCTTTCAAAGATGAGTTTCAGAGAACGACCTTTTCCGACGGTCGGCCTCCTGATCGTTGCTAAATCGTACTTCGTTGCAATCCTTCCTTCTCCGAAAAGATGACGGCGCCGCAAGGAGGAAAAAAAGAAGCCGGCGCTCCCACGGTACATTGCCCGGGGAATTGATCGTGCACAAATGAGGCGCGCACGAAACTTTGCCGGCGCATGGCTATAAAAAGGGCGGAAAGTTCGATCGGTAGGGAATGATGGCCATGCCCTCCAGCTCAACCAGCCACGCAGGCCTGCAGACCGGCGCTTCCACGAAAATCAGCGGCACCTCGGCGTGGACCTCGTCTTGAAGCACCCCCGCTACGACTTCCCGATCGTGAAAGTTCCGGGCATACGCGATGAAATAGGCCATGTCCCTGAGATTCGCCTTCTGTGTCGCAAGAAGCGCACGGATATTTTCGAGAGTGCGACGCGTCTGGTTTGCGACATCGCCCAGAAACAGCACTTCTCCCTTGTTGTCGATACTCGCTGTCCCCGAGATATACACGTGCGATCGGTCGCCAAATCTGACGGCAAGGCCCCGCTCAAAAGTGACCCCATAGAGCAGGGTCGGCGACAGATGACTCGGTGCTTCCACCCGGACAATCTGTTTTTCGATCAGTCCGCCCACGGCAAGCGCATCCAGCGATATAAGGTTACCGAAATCGCACATGCGACCCTCTATGCCGGTACTGGCGAGGAAACGGGTTTTATCGGTCAATTTCTGCAGGTCAAAGAATTCCCGACGCGCCCGCACCATGTCGTCGTAATGGCAATCGATGTCGCGCAGGTAAATCCAGGTACGCAGCACGTTATCCGGAAGCGTCATACCCTCGCCGTCGATGCAGGAGGTAAATTTGTCAAAGAGCTGTACGGATTGCGCATAGGGATCTTTTGACCGTTCTCCCATGAGGTTGGCGGCCACATACAGCGAGTAGTGCACTCCGGTAATACGGACGCTGTTGCTCCATCCATCGGCGGAGCTGCTCCTGAGTACCTTTCGCAGTTTCCCCTTTCCGCCACTGACAAGATAGGAAAAAAGCGACAACGGGCCGCCGTTCAGCGGTTTCTGCTCGATGACCGACAGTGCGCCGTTTTTCAGCAGTCTGAAGATATGAGAGGCGGAAAGCGTTTCTTTTTGATTGGCGCCGTCGCTCAGGAATAACCTGCTGAAGGCGACGGCTTCCGTATCCAGATGAAAATAATCGAGCGCGTTCTGATAGCGTTTGGCAATTTCGGCAAGCGCGCCGGAGAAAGATACGCCCTGATTGGTTCGGATCGCGATGAAAAATTCATCAACGCCATCCGGAGTTGAAAAATGAGAACATCGGGTAAAATCACCGATTTTCAGGGCACGTAACATGAGTAGATCAACCTTTGTTCTCGCCTTCGCTTTCAGCGTGAGGGAACGCAATATTTTTCAGGATGCCGGTCATTTCCCTCGAAGGTTTTTTCTCCCCAAGGCTTTCCCGAAGCGATACAAGGCGGCCGACCGTCCTGTCGTACAGCTCAGGCGATTCGATGAATCGCGCCACATGGCGAGAAAGCCCCGCCGCACTCGCCTCGTCCTGGATGCATTCCGGCACGATCTTCTCCCCGGCAATGATGTTGGGAAGCCCGATATACGAAATCCGTATGAGGCGCTTCATTATTGAAAAGGTTACCGGCGACGTTCGATAGGTTATGACAAGCGGAATGCCGAGCAGTGCGGTTTCCAGCGTGGCGGTGCCGGAAGTGACAATCGCGCAATCGGATCGGTTGAGGAGCTCGGTGAGCGGCCCGTCGAACAGCTCGATTGGAGCATCCCCGATCAACCGACGATAGAATTCCCCGGGAAGAGCGCGGTACTGCGAGACAATAGCATTAACATGGGGGAATTGTTTCCGGAGCAGGGCGAAGGCTTCGGTCATCACGGGAAGGAGATATTCTATTTCCTGACGCCGGCTGCCGGGAATGATTGCCAGCCGGAATTGCGCGCGTCCCGGATGCTGCCGGGGCGCCTTCGTAAAGGCGCCCTTCAATTCCAATGCCTCGACCGTGGGGTTGCCGACAAAGGAAACCGGAGCGCGATACCGGGAAAAACAGGGAACCTCGAAGGGAAAAATGACGGCGATATGGGCGGCATGGGCGCCGAGCACTGCCGCTTTCTTTCGTTTCCATGCCCACACCATCGGCGTGATGTACCACACCACCGGGATGCCAGCCTTTGCGGCAGCTTTCATCATGGGAATATTGAAGCCGGAGTAATCGACGCAGACGAGCACATCCGGCTTATTGCTCAACATCATTTCAGTGAGCATCCTGCGGGCCCGCAGGAAAAACATGATATGTTTCGCGACTTCCAGATAGCCCATGTAGTTAAAAGGGGCAAATGGCATGACCGGCCTGAAGCCTTCGCGCTCCATTGCATCTCCGCCGATACCCCACAGGTCGGCTCCGGGCAATTCGTGTCGCAATTGACGGATGATGGCGCCGGTATGCTCGTCGCCGGAAGGGTCGCCTGCAATAAACATAAGAGAAGGATGGGACATGGCGGATTAGAACAGCCCGGAGGGGAGTTCCCCCGAACTTTTCATTGCGGAGATGTACTTCTTCAGGTCAGGCAGCAGGGGGCGCGATACGGCAAGAATTGCGTCATCGGTTGCAACGAGAACCATGTCGTGGCAGCCAATGGCGGCGACGACAAGGGATGAATGGTTGACAACGATGCTTCCCGAGCAATCCTGGTTAAAGATATGTTTGCCGACAGCCGTTGTCCCGGTCGCATCGGCTCGGTGAATACGAGACATCGCCTCCCACGAACCGATATCATCCCAGAAGAACGCGCCGGCGACGGCGCTGACGCGATCGGAACGCTCCATGATTCCATAGTCAATGGACTCTTTTTCCGCGGATGCATAAAACTGCGATAGAGCTTTTCGAGAGAATCTTCCCTTGGCCGCTTTGTGTACCTGTGCAGCGAGTTGCGGCAGGTGCCGCCTGATTTCTTCCAGCAGGACGGAAGTTTTCCAGACAAACATGCCGCTGTTCCATCGATAGAACGTATTGCGGCAGTAGCGGGCGGCAGTGGGGAGATCGGGCTTTTCGATAAAGCGCGAAACCCGGTGCCACCGTACCCCATTCTTTTCTCCCTTAATCTTATCGAGCAGGAGGTATCCGTACCCGGTTTCCGGTCGTGTAGGAGCAACGGCAAACACAATGAGATGATTCTGCTTCTCCGCCAGCTCGCAGGCATAACGGAGCGCTTTCATATAGGCAGCCTGCGGCCTGATCAAGTGATCGGCCGGAAGCGCAACCATGATCGACTCTCCATGGCGGGCCTCTATCCATGCGGCGGCAAGCGCAAGCGCCGGAGCGGTATTTTTCCCCTCCGGTTCCACGATCAGGTCATACTTCCACCTCTTCGAAAGCAGCGCTTTCATCCGGAAAGCCGTGCGACTGCTGGTGATCACCAGAGGAGAAATCTCTTTCGAAGTTATTCCGCGCGTGCGGGCAAAGGTCTCCTCGACCATGGTCCGGCTGGAAATCAGGGGGAGAAGCTGCTTTGGCCGTGAAGATCGCGACAGAGGCCAGAATCGTTCGCCGATTCCACCGGCAAGAATCACGGGAACAATTTTCTTCATGCCAAAAGCCCTCTCTTGGCGAGAAGCCCCTGTTTTTCCCTCAAACTTTTTACGGAGCTGTAAGGAACTCTCGGCGTCCCGATCTCCGACTTGTTATGACTGCTGTTGTGATAATCCGACCCGCCGGTTATGGCAAGGCCGTTTCTCCTTGCGATCTTGACATAATTCTGCTGGCTTGCGGGAGTGTGTTCGGAATGATATACTTCAATTCCCTGGACCCCTGCACGAATAAACTCCGGTATCCGATCGTCTATCCCGGTCACTCCCGGATGAGCAAGCACCGGGACCCCGCCCGCCTGTTTGATAAGATCGAATACCTCTCCGGGCTGCATCTTATACTTCTCAACGTATGCGGGAAGTCCGTAGCCGAGGAATTTTTCAAATGCCTCCCTGAAGGAGTAGACAAGCTCTTCCTTCAACAGCGCGGCAGCTATATGCGGCCGCCCGATGGCGCCGACCCCCGCCGTGGCAAGCACCGTCTCGAATCGCAAATCGAGGCCTTGTTTGTTTAAATTTTCGACGATTTTACGAGCGCGGATATAACGGGCTTCCTTCATTTCGTCGAGTTTATGCTGCAGGGTGGGATTAGTAATATCGATAAAGTAACCGAGCACGTGAAGATCCGCGCCTTCGATTTCACTGGAGAGCTCAAGGCCGGGAATAACCTCAATACCGAGGCGCGACCCTAATGCACATGCGGCAGGATACGCATCGACACAGTCATGATCGGTAATGGCAATTGCCGCAAGCTCTTTTTTTGAGGCCGCGTCCAACACCTCTTCAACCGTACTCGAACCGTCAGAGTGTATCGTATGAATATGAAGATCTACGTATCTCCTTGCTGATTCCGGCGCTGTCTGCATCCTATCGCATTCATGGTATATGGTTTCTGGATATAACTATAGTAGAATAAAGAATATAACCGATAGAGCAGTGCGGGTCAAGGAATTGCCGGATTCAAGACGCTGAGAGGGCGGCGCAAATAGAGATTTTACCTATAAACCGCGGTTGGAAAGAATCAAGCATGTTCGCGCCGCGATACGCAAATTGGTTTGAATCATGGCGCCCATGTCATCAGGTTCAGCGCAGGAATTGCGACCGGAGAAACTTCCGGTCGTCCCGCCAGTGCGGCGTTACCTTGAGGTGGCAGGAAATGCTTGCCGGGCAGCCGATAAGTTTGCCGAGATCCTTTTCCGCCGCAGTTCTGATGCGGGCGATAAGCGCTCCGCCCCTGCCGATGATGATCCCTTTCTGCCCGATGGTTTCCACGTGGATCACGGCGTTTACCTCGTGCCGCTGCGCCAGTTCCTTATACGATTCGATCTCCACGAACACCGCGTGGGGAACCTCTTCCCGCGTGGAGAGAATAATGTGCTTGCGGATGAATTCGGCCGCGAAAAAACGCATGCTGGCATCGGTGATCGTCTCTTCGTCGTAGTAGCGCGGTCCCTCCTTGACGAAAGGATCGAGCGCCGAGAGAAAACGTTTTCCGCCTTCGCCGGCCGTGGCGCTGATCGTCACTGTCGGCGCGGTTTTCAGGTTCGGGAAACAGGTAAAAAACCGGCGGATTTTTTCTTCCGCCTCCGGGCATAGATCCGCCTTATTGAAGACGATCAGTCGTGGAGCCCGGGTCTTCTGCACGATCGACGCCGCGAGCGCCTCTTCATCGCCGAATTCTCTTGACAGATCGACGAGGTAGCAAAGGCAGTCAATGCCCGCCTCCACGGCAGCATCCTTTGCTTCGTCAAGCATCGATTCATTGAGACGGCGCCCGCCGCTGTGAATTCCCGGCGTATCGATAAAAACGATCTGGAGGTTTTCGCGGGTGTATACTCCGCGGAGGCGTTGCCGCGTGGTTTGAGGAAGGGGCGTTGCCGGGGAAATTTCTTCGCCGAGTATCGTATTCAGGAGCGTCGATTTCCCGCAGTTCGGGCGACCCAGAAGCGCCACATAACCCGAGCGGAACGAATCCGCCGCCATCAGCCTGCGCCCGGATTGCGGATACGCCGCGCGATGCGCGCCTGCTTCGGGGACGTCGGCCGGAGCGGTTCCGTTCCCAGCGGGCACAGCAGCTTCCTGAAAATCTCCGCGCCGATAAAATGGGCATGGACGGTCACGTAGCCACCATGCACGGTCAGGACCGCCAGCGCCAGATGATCGTCGGGGTCACCTTTCTTTACCGCGAAACCGATGAACCATTCGATATTGCCAAGGCTGTCGACTTTGATGGAGCCGGTCTTGCCGCCGAGCTCCAGCAGATCCGCGCCGTTACATCTCTTCAGGAGCCGGAACGTTCTCCGGGCAGTGCCCGAGTCCACCACCTGGCCCATCATGGTTTTCAGTTCCGCTGCCGCGCCGTCGGAAATGGCGGTTTTCCATTGTTCAGGGACCGACCGGTATAAGCACTGTCCGTCAAGACTCGCAATGCTGTCCACGAGTCGCGGACAGGGCATGACGCCCCCCTCAGCGACCGCACTCGCGATGAGCGCGCCGTGCAGCGGAGAGATGGAGGTTTCGCGGTTGTATCCCGAGGCCAGCTGCGCCATTTCATAGGTGGTGTCGTCCGGAACGGTCACTTTTGAGGTATCGGTCGGCAATTCAAAGGGAATCGCCGCATTGAAGCCGAAACGCTCGTTATACTCCTCGAAGACCTTTTTGCCGACGCCATACATTCCGATGCGGCCGAATACGGGATTGATCGACTGCGCATAGGCGTCTTCGAACGCTATGTCCTTTGGAGAGATGATGTTCTTCCTGAGTTGTGACTTGTAAAGAGTATGGCTCCTGCCCGTCACGGGAATCCTGGTATCCGCCGTATACCGCGCGGTCTCGATGGCCGCCGCGGCGGTAATGGTTTTGTAAATCGATGCGGCAGGAAAAACGTTGCGGAGGAAAAGACGGCCGCCCACATCCGGCGTACCCGGCTCCTGGTATGAGGCAAGCGCCAGCACCCGGCCGGTTTTAGAGTCGAGGACCGCGCAGGCGCCGTAACGCGGGTGATACTGCTTCATGAGACGGTTGATATAATTCTGCGCCGCGGTGTCAAGGCTGCAGTAGACAATGAGTTTTCTCCGGTCGGTCCGGATGGTATCCGTGGCGCGGTTCAGATCGAGCGGGACGCGGGAGAGAATGGCGGACACCGCGGCAAAATCGAGCGGGGTGCCCGGATCCGCCGTTTCATGATACCGCGCGGTATAGCTTCCCGGCTGGGGCGTCTTGGTCGCCGCCTGCTTGCAGCCCGCGGCGGCAATGACGAGCACGACAAAGAGCCGGAAAGCGTTGCTGCGGGGAGTATGGTATGTCATGCGCCGAATGGCTTTTGTAAATATACCGTAGAGAATGCCGGAACAAAATGACCTGTTGAACATGAGCAAATTCAATTCAAACGCGGGAAACGATTAACCTGGTAAAGCGCCCCGCCGCCTCCCCGGTCGGGCTGCCTCCGGTACTATCCGGAATGGTAGTAAAATAACTGATGCTTTTTCCTCATACCGCAAAAGCACGGATCTTTCCCCTAAAATGTAAACGCCGTCGGCAAAAAAACGACTTTTTATTTATGAGAATATAGCGGCTGTTTCAGGAATATTCAGCATTCATTATTTTGTGGAAATGTCACTGTGAAACTGATTGACACTGAAAATATTTTGTAACATATTGAAATATATCAAGATATGTTTTCCATCGCCGTAAAATTGTCACCGTTTTGTCACCGAAAATGTCATTGTTTTGACGCCGGAAATGACTCTTTTCCGCCGTGCCATCTCGATCTGCGCCGTGCGAGCCGCGCTCTTTTCATTGCACCCCGAGCAGGCCCTGATCATATTCATCGTTAGTTTTAGAGTCAGGATTTCTTCCCGCGTATATATGATATTTCTGAGTCAAGACCCACAACTGCTCTTTGAACTGCTTTCGTAAATTAATGAGCTCTCGCAGCGACTCCTTGCTCATATCTCTCTGCGCAAGAGTTGTATCGATCCGATCGATGATGGCAGCGAGCTTTTCTATCTGAGCGCGCTTCGAAAGATGGTTCCGGTCAATGATCTCCTGACAATCGAAAAATGCACGCTGGGAAATTATCCCCGGATACCTGCTCTGCCAGCGGAGCAGGGTCCGCGGTGAAACATCCAACTCCGCCGCGATGCGGGAAAACGACCACCCCTGCGCGCGCAAATCCAGGAACCGTTCACGAACCTTTGCCGGGTGCGACATGGCGATGCTCCTTTTCCTAAGTTTTCAGCATAAATCCGACTTATATTCAAAAACACGTTGCATTTAAAAAACAAGTGAAGTATTTTAAAGATAGTTCATAAAAAGTAAAATGTACAAGTTTTTTAACAATATTTGCGAATGAGGGGTTATGCTCGAAAAACATATCGATACTTTTCTATGCCTGCGCGCCTCGGATGCACTCGATTCGCTGTGCGGCGAGGATGGCGCTGCGCTCTCGCAAAAGGGGATCGCCGAAAAATTCGACGTTAATGAGAGCGTCATCAGCGAAATGAAGAGGTGCAAAAGGGAACCGTCAAAAGCGCTCATCGGCAAAATCATAGAAATTTGCTATGCCGTTGACCCCGCCTGGCTCATAATCGGGAAAATGGATGAGAAGGCTTGCGAAAAGGTCGAGCTCGCTTTCAGATGCTTCCGGATAAACGCTCCCAGAGAGTTACGGGTATCCGGGAAATTTCTGCTCGCTGTTTACAATAAACAAATAATGCCTTCGGAGGCTTTTCTTAAAAGGGTAAGCGAGACCTATAATACCGCTAACATTATCTACCCGCACATCGATGAACGATTCCGGGCATGGTTCGAACGAACCATCATCGAGGATAAGATAAAAATCAGCGACCTGTCCGATGGTCTGAATATCCCCATGGAGTATGTCCTGGCGGTTCTGCGCGGCGATGCGTCGCTGCCCGAAGAACTCATCGCCAAATTCTGTTCTCTGTACGATAAAACCCCTCCGGCGCCCGCCTACTCCGCCTTCAGCGAAATAATGGAATTATTAAAAAACGATCCGGCGGCGGAGAAGGATGTTCTGAATCTGTTGAAGAAAAGAAGAGGACGGTCGATCAATTGAAATGCTTTGAAGAATCATCCCTCCGGTATTTCCTTCTGAAAAGCAGCGGAGCGGTTGAATTCTTCGATTTCCCGGTCGACATGGTTTTCCGAATCTTCCCGCCAGTGCAACGGGTTTTCTCGAATATATTTCCGGATACCATATAACGATTTTTCGTCACGGATGATGCGGTCGTAATAATTGCGTTACCAGACAGGATTTCTTCGTACGTGACGGATGGCGTTAATGCGTCGTGCGGAGAATGTTTTGAATTGACGAATAATTTCAGGCAATGAGATTTGTTTTGGCGTGGCCGTGGTCATGGTAGGGGCGGGTTCCAAACCCGCCCCAATAATGCGAATAATACCATGCACATGATTTGGCATGATACCAAATGTGTCCAATGAAATGCCGGAAATGTGATTTATTAAATCATTCCATGCACATTGAACGATGTGTCCGAATTCATTCAAAATCATTCGGGCATGGGTGGGTTTGGGGACGGATCCATGGGCGGGTTTGGAACCCGCCCCTACGAAATCGATATCGCCGAACAATCGTTCCGCCCGGTTCCGGATGCATATGGTCACGAAATAATACCCCGGTCGCGAATAATCATAACCGCGTAACCTAATTGACCGACGGTTGTGATAACCGGTGGATTGATTGTAAATGCCTGGGGACATCATTGTTTCATTGTTGCAGGCGCAAACACGATCCGGCGGTGGAGAAGGCGATTCTGAAGCGCAGGTTTTTGTTGCCATTCAATTCCTTCCAGCAATTTTCCGGCAGCTTTTTTCCTGACCCCGCCCCATTGCTTGAAAAAGAATGGGATGCCGGCTTCGACGCATTGGTCACGAATCTCCGTCACCCATTCTTTCTGCATCGGTCGGGCTCCCGGTCCGGATTCACCGCCAACGATTACCCAATCGATCCCGCTCAAATCCACTTTGCCGACGCTCCCTAACAAGGGCTCGAATGAGATGAATTTGCATTTTGATCCGGAATTTCTCAAATGGTCGATACGGTACTTATACCCTCGATTCTCCACGGTCACGCCCATCCATATATGGTCCGCCCACGAGATTTTCCCATCGAGCCGCGTCAATTCCTCAGCTCTTTTTGTCAGGACCTGGTAAACATGCCAACACGCCTGATTCATGACATCAAAGACCCGCATGATAAAATCCTGGGGGGCTTGAGCATGGAACAGATCACTCATGGAATTAACGAAAATCACCTGTGGCTTTTTCCACCGCAAAGGCAGATCAATGGAATGAGGATGCACCGTAAGCCTGAAGCCATTACGGTAATTGGCTTGTCTCATTGCGTGTAAACGGCGAGCCATGCGCTCGGCATAACAGTTCTTGCAACCGGGGCTGATTTTCGAGCAGCCGGTTATGGGGTTCCAAGTGCTTTCGGTCCATTCGATGCGTGAATTGGTTGCCATAATTGCCTCTAATCAAATAAGTTCGTTTGAGGATCATTGTGTTTTCTGGTTTCCTGCCAGAACTTCTTGCCGATGTCATGCCTGCTGTAAAATGCAAGCCGATAAAGGGGAGCGTTCTTCTGATCATTCCGGACAAGCACAGTTTCATTAACTTGCGGCGGCTTGTATTGTAATTCCTGCATATGTGCCGAGAATTCTTCGAGAACAAACAAGCCGAAGGATTTGTAAATAAGAGGATTCCAGCGCGTTCGCCAGTCAGGTTTCCCCGTGAAACGAGCTATAGTTTCACTCGTTGGCGCGGTATAAGGCGCTGCATTTCTGTTTGAATCCATTGTGGGAACGAGGACAAGAAAATCCATAAAGCGAGCCGATAGCTGAGCGATGGTAGAGAATGCAAGATTATCCAGTTTAAATGGGTCAACAAAGCAAAAGGCAAGAACTTTGAAATCCTGATTAGCAGCAGGCATATTTGCCAAAATATCAGGCACAGCATCATTCACATCGCAACAAAGAAAATGAGCATCAATTTCCGGATATAGGCGGGATGTTCGCTCTCGAAGGGCTGCATTGTTCTCACAATCCATATCGCAGAAGATATACTGATTAAAGCGATAAGGGATATCAATGGCAAGCAAAGCGGAAGTAGCAACAACTTCTGATGTTTTCTTGATTCGTGCAAAGCCGGCGCCCGCAAAAAGGTCAATATAAATAAGAAATTGCCATTTGGGCGGTTTCATGCTTTTTGTAAACATAGAGCAATAAGTCTGAATAAGGCCGTATTTTTCCTTAGCCCAGATACCGACATCAGGCATTTTTAAGCCATCGTTTTCGATAGGCATTCAACTATGCTTTCTTTGGCGTATCGCTTTCAAAATTCTCCCCTCCACGCTCCTTATTCATATGGTATTTAATTTCGTAGTTGATGTCTTCATTGGCATATCAAAAAATCATTTGCTTCCTTGAAAAGGGCATAAAAGTCTTTCGAATATTCTCCTAAAACAAAGGCTACAACTGGTGGACCATCCATAAAAACGATATTTGAATATATAAGAATTCCGCGTCTGAGAAAATCGTAATGGAGGGCTATAAAAACCTCGTGAGTAATTTTAAGGTCCGGATTTTTTGTCAGAAAATCACTAATCTCCGGTCCATTCATGCAACAAACTTTTAATTGTTCATCCGGCACTTTCAATTTTGGATTATTTTCAACATAATCATATAATGCTACATAAAACCGAATATCTCTATCTCTCATTCCTTGTATCATAGTTGTGGCCAGTTCTTCAAATGTCTGCCCTGACACGCCAAAAATATCTTTACCTTGGCAGATATGCCGATTATATAAAAATGAATAACAGATTGAGCATAAATCCGAAGAACAGTATATAGTTTGATTTATAAAATCAGCCATTCGGTCTGCAAATTTCTCGGAATCCTCATCTACTATTTTTATAAACGCTTTTTTTGCTTTTTGAGATTCTTTTGTGCCATGCAAATAAAGCCTATAGCAATTATTTAAAAAATAATTAACTCTATAATTTGCTCTTACATTAAAAATTTTCTTGAAAGTACCAAATGAATGAATAGATAAGGATGTTATCTCTCCAATTCTAACAGCAGCAGTAAGAGTTACAGGGTCTACCATATTAATCCTTTCTAACAGCTGATAACGTATGGTGGACATCAACTTTAATTCGTGATGTAACAATTGTTGAAAATATAGCGCAGAAAAGAAGAAATCAAAATAGATCGCTCCCCTGTCTCCGTCAAGAAAAATCGCTTCAGTGAAGATTATACTCCTCCGCTCAATATGGCGGTAATCGCCTCCGTTTCCTGCTCTCGGCATCATGGAGCTTTTTTCCTTCCTTACCGGCATGGTTTTTGCATCCCAGGTTGCGATGTAATTTAAGGGTTACGGCCGATCGGCGTTTCTCGGCCCATTAATGCGATCTTTGCGAGGCGCGTGAAAACCATTTTCACTATCTTCTCAGGGTGCCATTTATGAAACATGCCATTTTAGGAGCGGGTGGCGTCGGCGGTTTGATCGGTACCGCGCTGGCGGCGTTCGGGGAGGACGTTACCGTCGTCGTTCGACCGGAAACCCTTGCCGGCTATCCCGGGAGCTTGATGCTGGAACATCCGCACGGTTCGATCTGGATGCCGGTGAAAGCCGCGGCCGAGCTGACGAAACCGGTCGACGTGCTGTGGATCACGACCAAAGCCTATCACCTGAAAACCGCGCTGGAGGCCGTACGCTCGTTGCCCGCCTGCATAGTTCCGTTGTTGAACGGCGTGGATCACGTGGAAATTCTCCGGGCGCGTTTTGGCCGCGATCGCGTCGTGCCCGCGACCATCGCGGTCGAAGCGGAGAAAATCGCTCCCGGACGATTTCTCCAGCGCTCCCCGTTCGTGCGCCTCAACGTGACGGCCAGCGGCGAGCCGCTTCTGGGAGAAATCGTCGAAGGCCTGGTCGATCTCGGCTTCACCTGGAAGTTCGTCCGGAACGAGCAGACGCTGCTTTGGAGCAAGCTGAGCTACCTGGCGCCCTTCGCGCTCGTGACAACCGCGTCGGGCATGAACACGGGAGAGGTTCTCGCGAACGCCGAGTGGCGGCGCACATTTGCTTCCGCCTTTGCCGAGGCCTGCGCCGTGGCGAAAGCAAGCGGCGCGGAAATTGACCAACCGAAGCTGCAGGCATTCTACGACGGCATGCCGTCCTCTACGCGCAGCTCCATGCAGAAAGACCTTGCCGCAGGGCGCGAGCTTGAATTGGAAGCCATTGCCGGCCCCATTACGCGGGGCGGGAAACGTTACGGCATCGACGTTGCCGCCACGGCCGGGCTGGTCGCGGCCATCCGGGAGAAGATTGTCCTCATGTTTAAGGGGGGTTTAAACGACCATTAACGGCGATGTAAACGAGCCGTTAATCTCAATTCCCCGCAGCTCCGCCTCACCCCGCCGCCGCCTATCGTACCCGGAAGATAAAATAGACGCAGTAGCGATACTATGTACTTTTTCAGGTCCCAGGAGCTATTATTAATATTCTTTATTCTTAGGCACTTACGCAGAAAAATCGATGGGGATGGGCCCTGAATAACAAACCGGGTGAGAGCGGTCTCTTTACACATGATTTATCTCCCCGCGCTCGTCGGGCGCAAAGGCGGACCGTATGGATTCCTTCCAGGAAAATCCCGCGACCATCATCACGCTGCCGGCGAACCTCGATCACCTCTGGGTTGAGCAGTCCCGCATTTTCGACCGGCGCGAAGCCGGGCTGATACTCGATTTCTCGAACACGGCGCGCATCGACTCCGTCGCCCTCTGCGCCATCAGGCTCCTGCAGGAAACCATGAAAGCGCGGAACGGCCGCCTCGTGCTGCGGCATGTTTCGGATGAACACCTCGCTCTTCTCGAATCCTCTTCGATGCCGCTCGAACCGGCCCAGAAAACCGTCCATTCAAAGGACGAAATCTTTACCAGCATCGGCGGCCGGATTATTGACGCAAGGAATAACTGCGTCGTCGCCCTGAGCGTGCTGGTCGAGATGCTCTACTGGGGAACGATAGGGGTTCTGAAAAAAAAGGAATTCCGCAAGGGAGTGGTCGGCGAGCAGATGTACCTGCTCGGGTACAAGGCGCTCGGTATCGTGGGGCTTCTCTCCTTCCTTATCGGCATGGTCCTGGCGATCCAGGTTGCCATCCAATTGAAGGATTACGGCGCATCGGTGTTTCTCGGCCCGCTCATCGGGATTACCATGATCCGCGAGATGGGACCGCTTCTCACCGCGGTGATCCTCGCGGGGCGCACGGGCAGCGCCACGACGGCGGAGATCGGCACCATGGGCGTCGGAGAGGAACTCGATGCGCTCAGGACCATGGGAATCAATCCGATTCAATTCATGGTGGTGCCGAAGTTCTGGGCGATAACCCTTACCATGCCGGTGCTGTCCATGATCGGAACCGGGATGGGCATCCTCGGCGGATGGCTGGTCGGGATATTCTATCTCCATCTCTCATCGGCTGTTTTCTGGGAACAACTCTCGGAAAATCTTCAGACAGAGGATGTGTTTGCGGGATTCATAAAATCGGTGGTTTTTTCCTGGCTGATCATCTGGATCGGGTCCTATTTCGGCTTCAGGGTGCGGGGCAGCGCCGAATCGGTCGGGCGCGAAACCACGGCAAGCGTCGTCGCGTGCATCTTTATCATCATCGTTGCGGATGCGGCCTTTTCTTTTATCTTGTAACCTTTCTGCGTAACTATGAATCCATCCTCGCAAAAACCCATTGTCGCGGTGACCGGCATTTCGGTCCGCTACGGCGACGTGCGCGTGCTGTCCGAGGTTTCGGTGAACGTTGTCGCCTCGGAGATCCGCGTGATCCTCGGCATGTCGGGGTGCGGCAAAACCACGCTGTTGAAAACCATGGTCGGGCTCCTGCGGCCGACCGCGGGTTCGGTACGCCTTTTCGACGTTGCGATAGGCGAACAGGACGATCCGGCAACCATCGCGGTCCTGAAGAAAGCGGGCGTACTGTTCCAGAACGGCGCTCTGCTCGGCTCCCTTACCGTCGAGGAGAACGTCGCGCTGCCGCTGCAGATGCATACCGCCCTGCCGCCCGCGCTCATTGCGGAAATCGTCGCTTACAAACTCGCCCAGGTAAAATTGAGCGGGACCGGACCGCTCTATCCCGCCGAGCTGTCGGGAGGCATGCGCAAGCGGGCGGCCCTTGCCCGGGCGCTCGCGCTCGATCCGCCCCTCCTCTTCTGCGACGAGCCCTCGGCCGGACTCGATCCGGCCACCGCCGCCGGGCTCGACCGACTGCTGCTCGACCTCAGGCGAACACTCGGAATTACCGTAGTGGTCGTGACGCATGAGCTCAGGTCAATTGAAACCATTGCCGACAATGTTTCATTTTTACATGGTGGTTCGGTGCTGTTCGACGGAACGCTCGCCGAGGCGCGCAATTTTACACGCGGCCCGGTGAGCGAATTTTTCTCCCGCGCCGCGCCGCCTTCCCCGACGGGCGAGGGCGGTTTCCGTTACGGGTTCATCGTGGAGAGAGGCTCATGAACATCTCGAATGCTCAGCAGGCGCGACTGGGGATATTCGCGGCGGCGGGAGGCGCAGTGCTCGTGATCCTTCTGTCAATAACCCTCGGCTTCAAGCTGAACCAACGCACGAAAACCTACTGGGCCTTTTTCAAAGGGGAATCGATTTCCGGCCTGGAGCAGGGAGCGGAAGTCAAATTCACCGGAGTGCCGATCGGGCGGGTCGAAAAGATCTCCTACAACGCCGCCGATCTGTCTAAAGTCAAAGTCGCCTTGAAGGTGCAGGCCGATTTCCCGATGAAAGCCGACATGTACGCCACGGCGGGCCTGCTCGGCATCACCGGCCTCAAATACATCGAGATCATGGGCGGTACGAATGCCGCGCCAACCCTCAGGGACGACGCCGAGATTCCCACGCGCACCTCCCTCATCTCCTCCATCTCCGGCAAGGCGGAGGCGATCGCCGCGAAGGTCGAACTGCTCGTCAACAACCTGAATACGCTGACCGACCCGGACAGCCTGCGGTCATTCCGGACCATGCTCGACAACATCGCCGCGGTGACGGGCGATGCGCACGGGCTTGTCGCCTCCCTGACGCCGAAGGTCGATTCGATGGCCTCTTCCGCCCAAGCGGTCATGAGCAAAATCGACCAGATCGCCGGCAACGTGAAAGGCATCACCTCCACGCTCGACCATGCTTTTTCCGCAGGGCAACTTTCCGCCACCGTTTCCTCGATCGATTCCGCGGCGCTTTCTCTCAAGCAGGTTTCGCAGAATCTTTCGCTCATCGTGCTGCAGTCGCATCAAGACTTTGCCGTCAGCATGCGCAACCTGCGCGACGCCACGGAAAATGCCGACCAGCTTACGCAGATGCTCGTCGAAAACCCCTCGCTGCTGCTTCGTAACGAAGCGCCCAAAGAAAGGTCGATACGATGAATCGTGGCCGCCGGCGTCGACGGATAATCGGTCTGGCCGTTCTCGGAGCGATTATCGGATGCGGAACCATCCCGCTCAGGCACTTCTATGAGATGAATTACCTTCCGTCTACCACCTGGACGCGCAGTTCGCCCGCGCCGTACCCCTGCACCATCCGGGTGGCGGACTTCGGCATCGAACAGGCCTACAACCGGCCTGAAATCGTCTACCGCCAGAGCCCCTTCCAGCTCCAGTATTACTACTATCGCGTCTGGGCTGTCAAGCCCGACCGCATGGTGACCGACCTGGTCTACAAACACCTCCTCCTGTCCGGCCTTGTTGCAAATGTCATCCGTCGCTACGACGAGAGCACGAAACCCGATTACGATCTGAACGGCGACATCGAAGCGATAGAGGAGTACGATTCCGGCGAACTGTGGTTCGCGCATCTTGCCCTGTCGGTCAGGTTGACAAGACTTTCCGACGGCGCCGTGATCTATTCGCGGCGGTTCGATCTCCGTAAACGCGTTTATCAACACACTCCCGAATACGTCATTCGCGAGATGTCGTCGCTGATGGAATATATCATGACGCAAGCTATCAGCGATCTCGACGGCAAACTCGCCGAAATATACGAGAACCCCCTTCCCGCGGCCGACACCGCCCGCCCCGCTCCCGAAAATGAAACAGCTCCTCCGGAGCAGGAGATCAAATAGGTGGTACGGATGAGAGTAAGCGCGGGAATCGGCGGCGCGCTCTGGTGCGCGGGACTTTACTTCGCGGTTTCCGGCGCACTGCCTCCCGAACTCCCGGGGACCGAACTACGGCACGAGGACCTCATGACCGCGATCCCGCAGGATACCGCCACGAATGCCAACGAGCAATCTCTGGCAGGCGGAAGCGGTTCACCGTTCGAGCAGGAGGAGAAAACCTGGGATGCGCCGCCTTTATCCGAACAGATGGGGGGCGCCGAGTCCTTTGTCCCCATCGGCAAGGGCGGCATCTTCGTTCCCCGATTCACCGCCTCCACGAGCGAGCCCGAGGTCCTTGTTCTCGATTCCCTCGGGCATACCGTTATTTCGGGAAACCCGGGCCGGACCTTCAGCGTTGAGCCGGGCCTGTATACCGTCGTTCTCGGGAGCGGCGCGTTCAAACAGCGCATCTCCCGGAAGGTAACCGTCGAGGAAGGAAAAACCGTTCTGGTAAAGCCGGACTGGTCCGGCCTCACGATCGAGACCGTCGATTCGCTCGGCGTCGCGTTCCGGGGCCAGTATGAGCTGACACGCATCGACGAATTCGATGCCTACGGCCAGGGCTATGGCGCGCATCCCGAGCTCGGCGAGGTGGTGAAGACCTGGATCCTGAAGCCGGGCGTTTACAAAATCCTCGGCGTGGGAGAGAGTTACAACAGCCTCACCGGCTTCGTGACCGTCCGTCTCCTTCCGGGCGAACTCTGCCGGTTCCTTCTGGTGCAGGATTCAACCGATAACCAGATTCTCGGCGGCGGCACGGTCGATGTGACCCCGCAATCAAAGCTTGCCTCCGTCTGGAAATACGGCGGCAGTATCGGCGGCAGCATAAAGTTTAACGCCACCCTCGATCAACACCTGGGTGACACCGTCACCAGTACGGATTTCGGCCTGATCTCAACCCTCTGGCTCACCTACCGGAAGCAGCCGTACGAGTGGCAGACGCATGTCCGTCTCGATGAAGGATTCAATTTTTCCGGATTCAGCGTGGATAACCTGCAAACGGACGTCGATCAATTTCTGCTCAACTCGCTCTTCATCTGGCGACTCGTTTCCTGGCTCGGCCCCTATGCCAATACGCAACTTCTGGCCAGTTTCATGCCGGTACAACTGCTCCGCACCAACACCACCCCGTACTTCTGCCCCCTTGACGGGAGTGGCAATCTCTCCGGGTTCGATTCCACCAGCCAGACCTTCCGGCTCAAGCCCCCGTTTTCTTCCGTTCTTCTTAACTTCGGCGCCGGACTCAATGCGGATGCGATCAATTTCCCCTTTCTGGAAGCCAAAATCCGGGGAGGTTTCGGCGGATCTTACTCCTACTTTCCCGACCAGTTTCAGATTGGCGATACCGCTTCGATTTCCAACTATGATTCGCTCCCCGCCGCCACGAAAGCGGAAGTCGGCAAATCCGTTATCTTGCTCCCGGTACCCGCGACCTCGGAATTCGGCATCGGTCCCCAGGCGGCGATCAGCGGTCTCCTTCGCCTCGGAAGAGTCATTACCGCCGATGGCGAGCTTGACGTTTTTGATCCGATCGATCGGCCGAAGAGGCCGGATTACAATATCATTTCAACGATAAGCTGGCGGCTTTACCATTGGATCACGCTCGACTACAACTACACTTATCAGCGGCAGCAGCCGGAAAATGTCAATGCCCAGGTCAATAAAACGACCTATGGGGTCTGGCTCCGGTTCTCCTTTTCGAGTCGGTAGGCGCTGAAGAGCGCTACGCCGTTTTTTTCGCCGGTACCAGAATGATCGGCACCCCGCAGCGCGAACAGACTTTCGAGGCAACGCTCCCTTCAAAAACCGCATTGAGGCCCGAACGGCCATGGGTTCCCAGAACCACCAGATCGGGTTTCTGTTTCGCTATGCTTCGAAGAAGGGCCTTTTCAGGGTTACCCCGCACGAGAAGCGTTGAAACGGCGAGGCCGTTTGCTTCGAGCCGCTCCCGGATCCCGTCGAGATATGCCTTCCCCTGTCCAGTTGACATATTGAGAAGTTCTTCGGTGGCGCGGGGAAGGAGGCGGCTGATGGCCCGCAGTCCTGCGCCGACTTCGGAGGAGCGGGGTATGACCAGAACCGGGAAAACGACGGCCTTGAACGCGCCGGCAAGAAACCGCGCAACATCCACCGCCCCTTCGTGTTCCTCGCTTCCATCGAGCGGGAGCAAGATCGATCGGCAGGCAAACGCGGGTGGGGCATGGCCATCGAGCGGGGGGACAAAGAACACGGGAACGGCGTCCGCCGCCGCGACCTGCTGCGCGATGGAACCCCGCAGGAATCGCCGAAGACCATGGTCGCCATGGGTGCACATCATGACGAAATCGGCGGATAACTCCTTCACGTGAAGCGCGATGCCGGCGGGAACGCTGGAGCTCTCTCCCGCATGTACATGGCAGGTAACCGCCACTCCTTCCCGTTCGAGCGACACTTTCAGACTATCGAGATATTTTTCAGCCTCCTCCCGGCTCTGAAGATGGCGTTCATCATGCACCTCCGCCGGCGCATGTTTCTCGATCACATGCACAAGGGCCAGGGAGGCGCGGCAGGCGCGGGCAAAGGACGTTGCCGCCGGAAGCGCCGATTCGGCGGAGCGCGATCCATCGAGAGGAACGAGAATTCGGGTGAACATGGTTTTTCCTTTAAGAAAACAGGCTTATCAGCAAATAGACGTTGAGCGACAGGATAAGCGCCGCGACAAGACCCGCGATGATGGTCGTGACGGGACGATTGACCAGATGACCCATGATCGACTTTCTGCTTGTAAATATGACCAGCGGCGCCACGGCAAAGGGCAATCCGAAAGAGAGCACGACCTGACTCACCACGAGCGACCGCGTGGCATCGAAGCCGAGGCTGATGACCACAAGCGAGGGGACCATGGTAACGACCCTGCGGACCCAGACCGGGATGCGTCGCCGCAGAAATCCCTGCATGATCACCTGCCCGGCGCTGGTCCCGACGGTCGACGAGGAGAGCCCGGATGCGAGGAGCGCTATGGCGAACACGAGGCTTGCCGCGCCCCCGAGAAGCGGCTTCAGCGTCAGATACGCCTGCTCGATGGTCGCCACGCCGTGTATGCCCCGGTCGTTAAACGCCACGGCCGCCATGATGAGCATGGCCATGTTGACCAATCCCGCGATGGTCATGGCGATACCCACATCGGCGATCTCGAAGCGAAAAAGCCTTCGCTGCTGGCGGGGATCCTTCACGACGATTCGCCTCTGCATGAGCGCCGAGTGAAGAAAAATGACATGCGGCATTACCGTTGCGCCCAGTATGCCCGAGGCGATCATCACCCCTTCGCTGCCGCCGAAACTCGGGACCGCGAGATTGCGGCAGACAAGCCCCCACTGCGGCTTTCCAAAAATCATCTCGATGAGATAGCTTACCGCGATGACGCCCACAAATCCGGCGATGATGCTTTCGATCGGCCGGAACCCGAAGCGCTCAAAGGCAAGGATCGCAAAGGTCACGATCGCGGTGATACAACCCCCGACGAGCAGCGGAATGCCGAAGAGAAGATGAAACCCGACCGCCGCGCCGATAAATTCCGCCAGGTCGGTCGCCATGGCCACCACTTCCATGATAACCCACAACGACCACGTCGCGGCCCTTGGAAACTGGAGACGGCAGTGTTCCGCAAGATTAAGCCCTGTCGCGATGCCGAGTTTTGCGGATAATCCCTGGATGAGCATTGCCATCACGTTGCTGGCAAGAACAACCCATAGAAGCTTATATCCAAACGCGCTGCCCGCCTGAATGTTTGTCGCGAAGTTTCCCGGATCCACATAGGCGATGCTCGCGATAAAGGCCGGACCCAGAAAGGGAAGCAGTCGTTTCGGAGAGAACCCTCCCTGCTTGCGGTTTAATACCTGCTCGGCGTCGTGCACCGTGGAGGCCGAAGAATTTGAGAGGGAGCGCCTGTCCATGGGAGTTGGAAGGAAAATAAAACTCCCCCTTCGCTCAAGCTACCCCTCTTCGTACGTGATACAAGTGTGGAATCCGGACCTGAAAAGATCGCGCGGTCAACTTCTCCGCGCGATCTCCTTTTTAACACCGTAAAGTATCCTCAAAGACGTTGTACTTCCCGGGGTCACGGGCAATAATCTTCTTATCGGTTGGGAAGTTTCACCGTTTGATTGCTTTTACAATGCGGTTGTGGGGGAAACCATCGAAATTCAGCCGCATAATGTCAACCTTTAGTCCTTCATTTTTGAAAACCTCGCAATACTCTTTTGAATGAAAAGGAACATCGCATATGACGGCGATGCCAGTCGGTTTTAAAACCCTTGAAATCTCACGGCATGCCTTCTCTCTTCCTTCTTTTGAGGGGATGTTGTGAAGACAAAGGTTGGAAAAAACCACCTCAAAGAAGTTATTTGAAAAGGGCAACTTTTGCGCGTTTTCGTTTCTTAGTTCTATTTTTTCAAGGACGCCCTCAAGTTCGGCGTTTCTTAAAGTGCTTTGAGAGTTATTGTTATGCATATCTTTTTGCCGCCAAATATCAATGCCGATACTTTTTCCCGACGTGAGTTTTTGCGCCGCGCCGATCATCAAAAGCCCCCGTCCGGTCCCGATATCAAGGACGATTTCGTTGCCTTTCCAATCGATCATTGAAAGCAACTGGTCCCGACGATGAAATTTGCCGACCTTCACATAAAAGACCCACAAAGCGGAAAGAATACCCAGCAAAAAACCACAAAAGAAGAGAAAACAAGCAACGACTTTAAGGAATTTGGCGGGTACGTTGATTAAAAGGACACCCATGCCCCAAATAGCCACATTAAGAATAATTAAACTAAGAGGAGAACCATCAAATCCATAATCCGGTTTATTTTTTGGTGCGCTCATAGTAATAATTATCTCCTGATATAATATAGGACATTACCGTAGAAGGGCTGTTAAAAAGAGTTAGAAGATTAAGTCCACGCTTCCTTGCATTCGAAACTACTAACACCTATGACATTGCCAAGATATAATTTCGAACTATTTTATGTTGTTCCTTATTCTCTTATCACTCTTATAACCTTTTCAAAATCGTCAGTTTTCATTTTAACAATATATACCCCTGGGGCAAGTCGGGTCATGCAAGATACCACGTGGTGACCTTGTTCGTATTTATTGTTGATAATCTGCTTAATCAAATTACCCCTTAAATCATACCAAGTGACAATAGCATATTTTGATTCAATCCCACAAAGGGATTCGTCACCTTGTATTCCTCGCTCATGCCTATGCCCTTGATTTATCGTCGTAAAGCTCCACATGCTCGACCATGCGCTGGTCCCGCCTGCATTCGTCGCGCTCACCTCCCAGTAGTACGACGTGTTGTTAGATAGACCGCTTACCGATGTGGAAAGACCCGTGAGACCCATCTGGCTGGATACCGTCGAACCAAAATTCGATGCACTTGATACCAGAACCGTATAGGTCCCCGCACCCGTCACCGTATTCCAGCTCAGGGTCGGTGAGGTTGACTGGTTGACCGCATTGTTTGAGGGCAACGCAAGCACCGGCGCTCCCAGCCCCGGAATCGCTGTCGTCGTAAAACCCCAAGCGCTCGACCAGGCACTCGTGCCCCCAGCATTTGTTGCATTGGCACGCCAATAGTAGGTTATGCTGTTGGATAGACCGCTCACTGTGGAGAATGTCGCGACAAGGCTGCTCTGATTTGATACCATAGATGCAAAGGTTGTGACAGTTGATACCTGCACGCCATAGGATGCCGAACCCGTCACTGTGCCCCAGCTCAAAGTCGGTGAGGTCGATTGATTGACCGCATTGTTTGGGGGCGAAGCGAGCATCGGCGCTAGGGGTGGCGCTATAATAGTGGTAAATCTCCACACGCTTGACCATGCCCCGGTCCCCGTTCCGTTTCTTGCATTCACTTCCCAGTAGTATGGCGTGCTGTTCGCTAAACTGCTGACCGATGCGGAGAGACCCGTAATACCCGTCTGGCTCGATACCGTCGTCGTAAAGCCCGATGATGTCGATACCAAGAGGTTATACGATGTCGAACCCGTTACCGTGCCCCAGCTCAGGGTCGGTGAGATCGACTGGTTGGTTGCACCGTTTGTCGGGGAAGCAAGCGTTGGCAATGTACCTGTTATTATAGGTGAGTAAGCCCCTACACCCCATGTTGTTCGTTGATTTCCCAAAATATCGGTGGCAAAATAAGAGGAAAGATTGGCGCCTGCTGCTGTAGCTTGAGAAGTTTGTTGTAGATTAAAATTATTTAACGTAACGCTATCAAATAATCCATATGAAATGTTTACAAAATATGGATTCCCAAAATTACCATGGGCTTCAAATATTTTATATTTTGAATCCCATTGGGAAACAGTATAGGAATAGCTGTTATTATCTGTTCCAACATTAATAAGCTGATCAGGTAATGTAGATAGATACTGCCCATTTGCATTACAGATAGCATACCAGTTATAATCCATTGTTGTAGGTAAACTAGGTGTTACACTATCGGAGTTATCAGCCTCTAATACAACTAAATTATTACCCCAACAAAGAGTATCTGTAGTATATGCCAGATTCATTAAATTATTTCTAATATCAATTGTATAACCCGGCCTATTAAAATCATACCCTGGGGTCATAGACCTAATCCAAATAGCTGGATAATTATCAAAAAATGTATTATTCCAAATATGATAATCTACAGCCGGATTGTTGTCAGAAGCCAACAAGCCATCCTGTGCATAAATATCACCTTCCCCGCCCAAATCTTGTGGATGACTATATAAAAACAGGTTATTATACATGTAAACTGTTCCACCCCATTGTGTTAGAAAGATATAAGCCGTCCCCCCCCCGGATGTAGTATTATCATTATAGAATGAATTATTGTAAATTTGTATCGGGTGTGCCGGCGTACCCAAAACACAATTTTTATAACTTTGAGTACCAGCTTCATCTGATGTGGCCACAAGAAAAATAATCCCGTCATCATGTGGTTCATCTGTATTGTTGAGGCAAAAGTTTTCTATTGATCCATCATACTCCGGATAATCATGTAAACTGTTATTGAAAATATTGATATCCTGCATGGTTGAGTTGTTTCCACCCGCACCCACACAAATCAACCAACGAATGTAGTCATGTATATTATTATAACTGACCGTAACTTGGGTTAAACTTGTTGAATTTCCATCTGTAGATAAATTAATAGGCTGGGACATTTTAGTAAATTCATTGTTTGTTATGGTAATATGATTTCCGCTGTAGGCCATTATACCTGTACCGGAGATATCGTTATCCCCATTGACCGGAGATGTGTTTTGCCATATTCCTATTTCGTGAAAATAGCAATTCTGTATAGTTACATAGGTTACATTTTGAAGTTGAAGCCCTGTCCCATCTATATCTGGCAAGGGGTTGGACGTACAATTATAAGATGCTAATTGCGCCGCAGTATAATCCCCATAATGACAGATTTCAAAGTTTTGAATCGTGACGTAATTTTGGGACGTTAGGGAAAACCCCGTTCCGTTATTTACGCCATTGCCGCTCAGAATAGCCTTACCCGTTCCCCAGGTTCCAGAAGAATTTCCATCGTAAACAATGGAACCCCCAGAAGTACCGGAAGAAATAACATTGATCTGCCCTACGTAAGTTGTTCCACCTTTAAAAATAAGGGTACTTCCGGCGGATAGGGTTGTGACATTTTGTGGGTTACTCGTAGCTTTGGTGTCACCGGGGCAATGCTTCCAGGCAGTTGTTATTGACGTGCCAGCCCTCGCGTCAGAACCAGAATCATAGTCAATATAATAGGTACCGGCGAACACAGAAACAAAACTTGACAAGATAAACAACAATATTAAGTTTTTCATGCCTTCCTTCTTTAAATTGCACCTGGTATGGGTTCAGTCCATCTATGTGTTTCATACCACTCTGACTCTTGTTTTAAATGATCTGCTCTTGCAAAAAGTGATCGGGAACTTATCATGGCCCACCTCTTGCATTCACTATTGGGTTCTTCACAATGACAAGGAAGTGCCACGAACCAGGAACGTTTTATTCGCGACACCTTGACACGGTTTTCTTCTTTCATGTGACTTGCGTTATTCCTTACACGTAGCTGTTACTGGAAAGCACGATCTTTCCAAGCAAGAAGCAAGCCCCTTATCATCAATAAATTCGTAATGAGTTTGAGCATATTCTTTTACTCGATAGCATTTTCCTATTGTTACATACGGCGAGGGGATTGGGGCGTTAATTAATTCCATTTTTGGCCTTACAGCTTTTTGAAAATTTTCTGGGTCTTTAACGGGTATCGCGTAACTTTGCATATCCCCTTCATATAGTCGAATAGTTCCCTCGTGTTTTGATTTTTCCACGAAGTAAGAAAGGTTCTATTAGTATAAATTTACGGAATTATCAGGAAAAAACAATGCTTTTTAGCTTAAAACGTCATATATCGACGCAGACGAACCGCAGACGGTCGTCCGGATTCCTTTTTTCTTTTTGCCGTAACCGAGGGATAAAAAGAAAAACCTCGGAACCCACATAAAACACTGGGTTACGAGGCTTTTTCAATGGTACACCCTCCTGGGCTCCAACCCAAAACCGATTAATTAGGAATTAGGAAAGCGAAAACTTTTCCCCTTTACCAGCCTTCCTATGAAGAAACGGTGTGATGATGTTCAAACCACTCCTCCTGGCGCTTGCGCATCTCCTCGCGCGTCAGGTCCAGCTTATGGGTCGCAATAGACCAGCAATGGCCGAACGGGTCCTGTACCTGGCCGGTTCGATCACCCCAGAAAGCGTCCAGAATCGGCATAATAATCTTGCAGCCGGCTTTGGTCGCCTCCCTGAAAGTTGTATCGGAATCCGGCACATAGAAGTACAGGCTTGCCGTTGCATACTGTTCCGGACCCCTCTCATGCTCGTTGCCCATCGCATCGGCGAGAATTACCGATGAATCGCCGAATCGAAGCAACGCATGGAGAACCTTTCCATCGGGTCCGTAATCCACGTCGCCAACTACCTCCGCCCTGAAAACCTTTCGGTAGAAGTCGATGGCTTTACTGCAATTGCCGTTATACCACAGCTGGGTCGTCAGTGAATGCATCCCCTCTGGCATAAGTTTAGTCGCTTTTGCCGTCATACTGCCCTCCTTTTATGATAGCTTTACTGCTTAACACTCTCTATAGGGAATACGATCTTACCTCTTCGATATGAAGGGCAACTGTTATTTTGAGAAAGATTTTTCCGTATCGTCGAAACATCCAGCCTGGCTCGCGACGCCTCTTTCGCGATGAGGTCGTTTCCCATGCAGGGACCGAGGGGAAGTGGTATTTTTAGAGGCCGATTTTAATCAAAACAAAACGATTCACCAACCAACGAGGTATGTATGGCCCGAAGGCTCGATGAAGTCTCGCGCACCTTTTCCGAGTATCTCCTCGTTCCGCGTCTTACCGGGAAAAACCATGTGCCCAAAAACGTCTCGCTCAGGACGCCGGTCGCGAAGTTCGCAAGGGGCGAATCGTCTCCCTTTTCGCTCAACATCCCTTTCGTATCCGCGAGCATGCAATCGGTATCCGGCGCCGAAATGGCGATCGGGCTCTCCCGGCTGGGCGGCCTTGCCTTTGTCTACTGCTCTCAACCGGTTGCGCAGCAGGCGGCGATGGTGCAGAAAGTCAAGACTCACAAGGCGGGATTCGTCCCTTCCGATTCAAATCTCCGGCCCGATACGACGCTCGCCGAGGCGATAAGCCTTCACCGGAGCACCGGCCACTCCACCATGCCGGTAACCCACGACGGCAGTCGCAACGGCATCCTGCTCGGCATCCTTACCGACAAGGACTACTGGGAGTACGAAGATGACCTGAAAAGCCCCGTCGCGGAATTCATGACGCCAAAGGAGAACGTGGTGTATGGAACGGTCGGCCTCACGTTGCACGAAGCAAATCGTCTCCTTCGAAAAAACAAGAAGGAGTGCCTGCCGATCCTTGACGCCGACGGCAGGCTCCAATCGCTCGTCTTCAAGAAGGATTATATCGATCATATAAACAACCCGGACGAACTTCTTGACGGAAGAAAGAGGTTGGCCGTGGGCGCCGGCATCAATACCCACGATTACCGGGAGCGGGTGCCGGCTCTCCTCGATGCCGGAGCGGACGTGCTCTGCTTCGACTCTTCGGACGGCTACTCGGAGTTCCAGAAGGAGGCCTCCCTTTGGATTCGCGAACGCTGCGACCGCTCCATCGTGCTCGGCGGCGGCAATATCGTGGACGGCGACGCGTTCCGGTATCTGGTCGAGGAGGCAAAAATTGATTTTGTCAAAGTCGGCATCGGCGGCGGCTCGATCTGCATTACACGCGAGCAGAAGGGCATCGGTCGCGGTCAGGCCTCGGCGCTCATGGCCGTGGTTGCTGAACGGGATAAATATTACAACGAAACGGGCGTCTATATTCCCGTCTGTTCCGACGGGGGGCTGGCCAATGACACGCAGATCATCATCGCCCTGGCCATGGGGGCCGACTTCGTGATGATGGGCAGGTACTTCGCCATGACCAACGAGAGCCCGACGCCGCGCAGTGCCATCAACGGCCGCATGTACAAGCCCTATTGGGGCGAAGGGTCGAACCGCGCGCGCAACTGGCAGCGCTACCACGCGGAAGAGGAATCGGAATCGACGAACAGGTTCGAAGAGGGCGTCGACGCCTACGTTCCGGTGCTCGGTCCCTTGCGCGACGTCATGGCGGTCACTCTTGCCAAGCTTAAATCGACCATGTGCAACATGGGGTCGCTTACCATCAGGGAGTTCACCGAAAATGCCATCCTGACGCGCATTTCCGAGCAATCTTTTGTCGAGGGCGGCACCTCCAATGTTTTCACCTTCGATAAGGATCTTCCCCGCGAAGCGTAAAACAATATTTGCCATTTTTGCCCGTAATTGAATTTCGTTAAGCAACTGGACCGTTCAATCAACAAGGAGAACGCATGCGCAGCATTGCCCGGAAGCCCGTCATACCCATTTCGCTCACCGTAATCGCCTGCATCGCCGTCGCCCTGGTCGTTCATGGCACCTGTTCGTTCGCCGAATCCGGTCGGCCCGATCGCGGCTCCATCGTTTTCGGCGCGGAGCAGAAACCGGATATCCGGTCCTCCGCCCAGTTGGGGGCATTCAAGACCGTTATCGCCGATGTGGCGGAGAAGGTCGTTCCGACGGTTGTTTCCGTCATTCCCACCAAGATCGATACGGTCATTTTTTCCAACAACCCCTTTTACCAGTTTTTCGGCGGCGATCCCTTCGGCGGAGGGTTTGAGGATTTCTTCGGACAGGCGCCGCGCGGCCGGCAGAGGCAGAACCAGCCGCCCGTTGAGAAACGCGAATATCGCCAGCAGGGGCTCGGCTCCGGGGTGATCGTTTCGAAGGACGGGTATATCCTGACCAATTACCACGTTGTCGCAGGCGCCAACGAGATCGAGGTTAAAACCGCCGACAAGCGGAGCTTTCGCGCCGACGTGATCGGACTCGACTCGCTCGCCGATGTGGCGGTGATCAAGATTAAGGAAAAGGTGCACGATCTGCCGGTGGCCTATCTCGGCAATTCCGACAAATTACGCGCCGGCGACTGGGCAATCGCGGTCGGCAACCCCTTCAGCCTGACCTCGTCGGTAACGCTCGGCATCGTCTCGGCGCTCAACCGCACCGCGCAGGAGGGTTCCGATACCTACCAGAACTTCATCCAGACCGATGCCGCGATCAATCCCGGCAACTCGGGCGGAGCTCTTGTCAATATCGACGGCGAGCTGATCGGCATCAATACCATGATCTATACGCAATCGGGCGGATACATGGGAATCGGTTTCGCGATCCCCATCAATATGGCCCGGCAGATCATGGAGGACCTGATTTACGAAGGAAAGGTTTCGCGCGGCTGGCTGGGAGTGTCCATCCAGGACCTCGACGGCGCAACCCGCGACGCGATGGGGCTCGATGCGGACGTCAAAGGCGTGCTGATCGGCGATATTTTCAAGGGGCAGCCGGCCGACAAGGCGGGCATCAAGCGCGGAGACGTGGTAACTTCTGTCAATGGAAAGCCGGTCGACGGGCCGAACGAGCTGCGCCTGGCGGTCGCCGCCATCCACCCCGGGGAGAAGATTCCTCTCGAACTGCTCAGAGGCGCGAAAAAGATGACCGTGTATGTTACGCTTACCAACCGTGACTCAAAGAAAATAGAGAGCGCTGCCGCCGCCGGCGCTCAGGATGAGGGAGAATCGGCCGACCTGGTCGAAAAACTCGGCATAAAAACCCAGGGACTCACCGAGGGAAAGTGCGATGAACTCGGTATCGATCCCGGCACCAAGGGGGTGGTGGTGCTTGAGGTCAAACCCTCATCGCAGGCCTATGAGCAGGGCTTGCGGCCGAACGACATCATCCTTGAAGTCAACCGGCGGCAGATCACCTCCCAGAACGATTTCAAGGAGGCCGTGAAATCGGTCAAGGCCGGCGAGTCGCTTATGCTCCTGGTGCTCCGTGATGGAAATACTTTCTACCGGGCATTTAAACTGGAGAAGTAAACCGCTCTCGGGCTCCCCCGCCTTCCGTGAGGGGGAGCCTCCTTGCTCCGCAGTTTTCTCATCGACCATCAGCAGAACATTACTGGCCGTTGTGCTCATGAGGAGTCCCTTTTTGCCGTGGAGTAACTATCGTCAGGATTCGGGAATAATAATTGCGTGTTATGGCGCCGGGGTAGCGAAGGCTGCCCGGTAACGTACGAGCGAAGGGATGCATACGGCGAGGGCGGTGTGCGTTGCATTTTGCATTTTCAGGAATGGTTCGCAAAAATTGAAATCGGCGGTCTCGGTAGAGCATTATCGAGCTATGTTACCATGTTACATGCTCAATAACGATGCACGAAGTACGCTTTATGCGCCGTGAACATCATTATTTTTTAGGAGCAGCGGAAGTAACTGATTGTGCAATTCTCCAGGGAGGGGCCTACTGCGACCACGACAGGGTGCGATTCTCGGAAAAATTCAGGAACAGGTCGGCAAGGCGCTGAAAGAGATCGTCAATGAGTGCGATCTGGATCACGGCATCCGGCTCCACAGCCCCCTTCTTTTCGACTGGTTACGGGAGTTCGTGCTGCGAAACGGGAAAAGTATCCGTTCTTCACTGTTTATTATCGCCTATTCCGGATTTGCGGAGAGAGTCGTCCCCCGTCTTTACCGGAGTGCGGCGGCGCTGGAACTGGCGCACGATTTCGTTCTTATCCATGACGATATCATCGACCGGGCGGATACGCGGCGCGGTGCGCCGGCCCTCCACTGCCGGATCAACGAGTACATCCGGCGGCTTTCGATCGCCTCGCCGGTGCGAGGGGAGGATCTCTCTATTGTCATGGGAGATATCCTGTACGCACTTGCCATGCGTGAGTTTCTGTCGATCAAGGCCGAGCCGCGACGGACCATGCGGGCGCTGCGGATCTTCCTTGACACCGGCTTTCTGACCGGCCATGGCCAGTTTGCCGAGCTGATGAGCGGATTCAGGAGCATCGCCGACATTACGAAAGCCGAGATCTATCGCACCTACGATCTGAAAACCGCGGGATACACTTTTGCCGGACCGCTCGCCGCCGGAGCGCTGCTCGGCGGCGCATCACCCGCCCGGGCCGATAAGCTTTTCAGGGCGGGCATGCAGCTTGGCCGGGCATTTCAGATTCGCAACGATCTTCTCGATATCTATCAAGGCAATAATCTCCAGAAGAAGAGCGATTTCAAGGATGTAACCGGGGCGCGACGAACGATTCTTCTCTGGCATGCCTATCATCATGGCCGAAAAGCCGAACGGCTTTTTCTCGACCGTCTCCTGTCGGCCCCGGAGCTCGGAGAGAGGGATTTTACACGGTTTGCGGAAATTCTCACCCAATCCGGGAGCCGGCAGTTTGCAGAAGCCGAAATCGGCCGCCTCGCTGAGAATGCATTTTCAGATGGCGCGTTACATTTCATGAAAAGAGATTTCGCCGATCTGCTTATGGGCTATTCGCATGACCTGCTTCTTGGCGACGCCGTAACGGCGTAGAGACTCCAGCCACCGAAGCTTTTTCAGAATGCGACATGGAACGGATTTTGCTTCTTCTTACCTTTTAATTTTGCCCACGTTGTATCAGGCCGCCTATGCGAATGACAGGGCGGTCATGGCGCGTTGTAATCGAGTCGCGCTAACAGGCGTGGGCTACTCATTCTCGGCCACCGGAACACGCCGACCTTGTGAGAATGTGAATTTATCGCTCACGCTATTGTCGATGGGGCGATGCCGCTGCTGAACAGACTCCGGCGACAGTAGGAAAACCTGAAACCTCCACTGAAAGGAGCCGTCAGTATGAGAAAGGAACGTCTTGCGCTTCTGATCGCGGTCTTCAGTCTGGGAATCGCCCCGATCGGGTGTAAAAGGAAACCCGCATCGCCGCCGCCTTCCGCATCCACATCGGCGGGAGCCGTCGCCGAGTCGAGCACTACCGTAACGCAACTAGCCCCGACTGCCGCGCCGGTGAATTTTTCGGCGAACCTCTCCGGAAAAGAGGTCATTCCGCCGCTGAAAACCAAGGCGTCAGGCATGGCAAAATTGCAGCTCTCGGGCGACAGCATGCGGCTCAGCTATGAGGTTTCCGTAAAGGATGTTCGAGGCCTTACCGCGATCCACCTCCATCAGGGCGCCATGGGGAAAAGCGGCGATGTGGTCGCCTGGCTCTATCCCGATACGCCTTCCCCGAAGGAGATAAAGGGGAGATCGAACGGCGTCGTGGCAAAGGGCGCCCTCGATGCGTCCCGCCTTGTAGGGCCGATGAGCGGAAAGACCATCAAAGATCTTGCGGAAGCCATCATGGGCGACAGCATCTATGTGATGGTGCACACCCAAAAGCATATGGAGGGCGAACTGCGAGGTCAGGTGAAGATGACTCCGTGACGCTACGAGGAGAGCTCTTCGGCACCGGGCTTTGTCGCGAAGGGAGCGGTTGATGAATGGGAAGCGCCGTATCGGCATGGTCGGGCTGGGCGTGATGGGTCGTAACCTGGCCCTGAACGCGGCCGATCATGGGTTTTCGGTTGCCGGGTTCGATACGGATGCCCGGAAGCGCGACGAGGCGATCGGGCTTGCCGGTGACCGGCCCGTTCAGGTATGCCCGTCCCTCGCAAACTTGGTAGATGCGCTTGCCGTTCCGCGCGCCGTGCTGCTCATGGTGCCCGCCGGACCGCCGGTCGACGCGGTGATCGGGCAGCTGCTTCCGATCCTTGGCAGCGGTGACTGTATCATCGATGGCGGAAACTCTTTCTATAAGGACACCGACCTCAGGGCGCAGGCAGCCGGTGCAGCCGGTATCAACTATCTCGGCGTCGGGATTTCGGGCGGCGAATACGGCGCTCGAAGCGGTCCGAGCATCATGCCGGGCGGGCCCGCCGATGCGTACGGGCACGTGCGCCCCGTCTTCGAGGCCATTGCGGCGGCCGTTTCCGGCGAACCGTGCGTCGGGTATCTCGGTCCGGGCTCTGCAGGCCATTATGTCAAGATGGTGCACAACGGCATCGAGTATGGTCTGCTTCAGCTCATCGCCGAAAGTTACGATCTGCTGAAACGGGGGCTCGGCCTCTCCGACGACGAATTAGCCGACACCTTCGCCGCGTGGAACCAAACGGAACTCGGCGGCTATCTCATCGAGATCACCGCCCGCATCTTTACCGAGCGGGACGACAAAACCGGCGAGCGGCTCATCGATGTGATTCTCGACGAGGCGAGGCAAAAGGGCACGGGGAAATGGACGTCGCAGGATGCCATGGATCTGCAGGTTCCCCTTCCCACGGTCGATGCGGCGGTTGCCGCGCGCCATTTGTCCATGAACAAAGATGAACGACTCCGTATCGCCGGCGTCATTCACGGGCAGGAGCGGCGATTCATCGGGGAACGGGAGATTTTCCTCGTCAATACGCGCAATGCGCTCCATGCGGCGACCATCGTGACATTTGCCCAGTGCATGGCGCTCCTGCGCACCGCATCGAAGGTCTATGCCTACGGTCTGCGCCTTGAAGAGATTGCCCGTATCTGGCGCGGCGGGTGCATCATACGCACCCGTTTATTGGAGCGGATCCGGGAGGCGTTTCAGGCCGAACCCGATATACCGAACATCCTGCTCCAGGGAGAAATCGGCGGGGAAGTATCCGGGCGAAGGCAGGCGCTCGGTTGGGTGGCGCATACCGCCGCGGACCTCGGCATTCCCGCCCCTGCTTTCATGGCGAGCCTTGCCTATGTTGACGGTTGCGCGAGCCCCTGGCTGCCCGCGAATTTAATTCAGGCGCAGCGGGACTACTTCGGGGCGCATACCTATGAACGTACCGACAGCCGTGGCGCATTCCATACCGAATGGCAATCCGACGGCAATAACCATCAGGACAATAACGATCATGCCCGGCCATCGTGAAATAGATTCCGTTCTCTTTATTATTTTCGGCGCGGCCGGAGATTTGGCATGGCGCAAGCTTGTGCCGTCGCTCTGCAACCTGCACTTCGATAAATACCTGCCTGACCGCCTGGCGATCGTGGGCATGGACCAGAAGCCGATGAGCGAGGAGGAGTTCCGCATCCGGATGCAGGAGGGGGTCGAGCGTTTTTCCGGCAGGGGTCTTTCCGCCGGGCAAACCTGGAACGGCTTTGACGAGCATCTTTCCTACTTTGTCAAGAATTTCGACGACCCCCTGGCGTATGCCATGATCGCCGAAAAAATTGAGGAAAAAAGCAAGGCGTGGGACAGTCGACCGCAGGTCATCTACTACCTTGCCATTCCGCCGGGCGTCATCCCGACCGTGGTGCAGCATATTATCAAGGCGCGGCTCGCGATCGATCGGAAACGCGTCCGCATCGTCGTGGAAAAACCGTTCGGCCACGACCTCGAATCGGCGCAAGCCCTGAACCGCACCCTCTCGGCGGGGTTTGAGGAGCGCCAGATCTTCCGGATCGACCACTATCTCGGCAAGGATACGGTGCAGAATATTCTCGCTTTCCGATTCGCCAACGTCCTGTTCGAGCCGATCTGGAACCGACGCTATATCGACCATGTCCAGATCACCATGGCCGAATGCGTGGGAGTAGAGCACAGGGGCGCTTATTACGACGCCGCCGGCGCACTCCGCGATATGGTGCAGAACCACCTCCTGCAGGTGCTCTGCCTCATCGGCATGGAGCCGCTCGTCTCCTTTGACGCCGAAGAGATCCGCAATAAAAGCGTCGATGTCTTGCATGCGGTGCGCCCGCTTCCCTCGGCCGATATCTACCGCCATGCGGCGCGCGGCCAGTACGAAGCCGGCTGGCTGCAGGGCAAGCACGTTGTGGGTTATCGCGAAGAGGGAGGGGTGCACCCGGAATCGCGCATGGAAACCTTTGCAGCCCTGAAAATTTTCATCGACAACTGGCGGTGGCAGGATGTTCCCTTCTACCTGCGCACCGGCAAGCGAATGCCGTACAAGGCCTCCGAGGTCTCGATCCAGTTCCGTCCCGTTCCGCATCAGTCATTTCCCCCGTCCGCCATCGGCAACTGGCTGCCGAATCGGCTCATCATTCACATCCAGCCAAACGAGGGTATCCTGCTCAGATTCCAGGCGAAACGGCCCGGCCTCGCCATGCACCTCAGCCAGGCCGATATGCAGTTTCTCTACCGTGATGCGTTCAAGGTCAAACCCCACGACTCCTATGAAACCCTCCTGCTCGACGTGGTGCACGGAGACGCGACCCTTTACAAAAGAATCGATCACGTCGAGGCGGCATGGTCGATCCTCCAGCCCGTGCTCGACAGCTGGGATTCCGCCACGCCCGAGGATTTTCCGAACTACGCGGCAGGAACCTGGGGCCCCGAGGAGGCGGAGGTGCTCATCGCTCAGGATGGCAGGCGATGGTTCCCGCCGACGGTCGATCACATTGGCGAATGTGAGGGCACGGACTGAATTTTGAAAGCCGTTGCGTCGATAGCGCGCATTTGCTATACTTTTCTCACAAATGAGAGGGCTCTTGCCAATGAGCGCAAACGCACGGTGACCTTATCGAGTGACTTTTCTATCCCGTGTGGTGGGGGGGATAGGATACCCGGATCGCAGATCCGGGCCACACGAGATTACAAGGTCGGTCGATATAAGGGTACCCGCGCGTGCGGAGTTTTTAGCCTATCTCAGACATTAATCCGGTCATTATATAGGTGACATTCCGATATCCCTTCGCCCTGAGCATGTTGAAGGGTGTATAGCACTATACGCTTACCACGAACGCCTAAAATGTCATCAATATGTCGCTTTCCTTAATAAAGCGAAATCATTCATCCATTGTATTGCTTTTTCTAAGCCGACTTCGTTATAATTGTTGTTTCCAGCAGCCTTCTTGAGAATTATATCCTTAACTATTGCTACTCCAAATTCGGTTGGCAATATAAACCATGTTGCATGACCTGATGATTGTGGGTTCCCAAGTGTTTTGTTTTTAGAGCCATTCCATCGAATCGCAATCACTTGTTCGGAATTCCAAAAACCCATACAGACAGCAATTTCACCTTCACCTTCATCAAATATCACCGATGAAATGCTCCATCCCACTTTCGGGCTTGTCACCTCTTGCGGTTGTAGGTAATTCATCCCGCCTCCTAACTAACTCAAATAAGATGTCAGCTGCCTATTTTAGTCTAAAACAAAGCGGTTCATCGGCCTTGTAATTAATATTCAGACAAGCACTATCGTCATTTTTGTATCGTATAAGAGCTAACCACCCAGAAAAGACCCCACCACTCATTAATTCGATTCTATCGAATTCCTGCAATCCAACATCTTCTAAAGAAGGAACCGAACATTGATAAACAGGAATAACCTCTTTTCTTGTGATAACGGACATTTCCCAACTACTATTGATTTTTAATGTCCCATTTTGCGACACATTTTTTGCTCTCAGTTTTACCAAGATTCGTTCTTTCCCTCCTGACACTTTTTGTGTCATGAAATTGGCTTTATGGATAATATCCCAAGCTGAATCTCCGTAAATCACCTTCTCTATCATAAATTCAAATCTCACATCATCACTATTAGAAAGCTCTGCGATGGTTCCTAACGGATATGGATTTTCTAGTGAACCAAAGCTACTTTTCTGGGAAGTTTTACTGCAATCAATGGTAAATGACAGTATTGGAAAAAGGCATAATAGGCGAAGTATCCAATGTGTTACATTGATATGGTATTTAGAATAATTTTCCCTAAAGAAAATCTCTTGAAAGTATTTCTTACAGTCAATCATTCTAACTTCTACTTGATTTCTCTGAGGCATTTAAATATGTTCTCGTTTCATACCGCTTTTTTTTGAGCAGATATTTCTAATCGCGGATACCCTTTATCGCGTGGCCTTGTGTTCCCGTGTGGCCTGGATCTCCCGTTCTAAGCATGAAATCTAAGGCCTTTAGCCGATCCAGGTCTCCTATCACTTAACGTCCAACATTCTTACCGACAATCCGGACGCATCGGGAAGCAGCCCTGCTCCCGATACCCGTGGGCTGACGAACTATCTGCACTCGATTCAGAAGTCGAATCCCGCCCTATAAGGGCTTAGCGCTACAACCAAGTTAATGTCCGACCACTAATCGAAGTCAGGAATTTTTGAGCGTTCTCTATGGTTATTTCACTTCAAGTGCTTCCCGAGCCTTGCTGAGCAGGTCGTTTGGATCAATGCGTACCTTAATATCGGGATTGGAATGAGCAAACCTGATAATCCCTTTTTTATCGACAACAAACGCTGCCGGGACAGGAAGCATGTGGTGCTTTTGTCCAGAGGCTTTTTCAAGATCGACTCCGTGTAACTGCATTTTTGTCAACGTAATGCTGTCTACGGTGTAGGCCAACCCAAAAGCTTTGGCAGCGCGCATGGTACTGTCAGAGTAAAGAGAATAAGTTAAATGATGTTTTGCAATGGTCTTGTCCAATTCAGCTATTCTGTCCGCGCCTATAGCTATAATCTGATATCCAAGATGGATCAGGTCCGGTTCAATTTGCTGAATACTGGCTAGGTGAGCATTACAATAGGGACACCATCCACCCCGATAAAAAATCACAATAGCTGGCTTTTTGGAAATCAGCCAGCGAAGAGATATTGCTTTGCCTTTCGTGCTGGTGACGGTAACGTCGGGAATTGTATCTCCAATCACCAATGGTTTTTCAGCAGCGATACTGTCGCTCATAGGTTTTAAGTTCCCTTCTGCTAATACCTGGGTTCCAAGCGCACTAAAAAAGCAGGCGATTATAGTTATGAATTGTCGAGCAGACATAATTTACGTTCCCTCCTGTAGGATTAAAATACGTTCTTTAAAAGTCGACGAGTGCCCCTATCGAGTGACTCGGTGTTCCCGTGTGGCCTGGATCTCCGATCCAGGTCTCCTATCGATCCGTCGTGACACTTTTGAGCACTTAAAAAAACCTCCCCTCAAACCTTCTTTTATCACCCTTCGAAGGGCATTCGAAGGGCATTTAAATCCGGTTTCACGACAAACCCCGCCCGCTCCCAATAAAACTATTATTTTATAGGTTCAAAATGGGCAAATAATGGGTAAATAATGGCACGGTTATTGCGAATTTCCACTATCTTTCTCATCAATAGAAGGATTCTTACCAATGAACGTACACGGTAGCGCCGTCTCCCTTATATGGCCGCTGGCCGTCTATCTTGCTGCGATCATCGCGATTATCGGAGCAATCCTCATTACCTCAGCACTTGCAGGAGAACGCCGCAACGATCGAAGCGCCATTCCCTATGAATCCGGCATGAATCCGACCGGCTCCACCCATCTGCGCCTGTCGGTAAGCTACTACCTGATTGCCATGTTTTTCCTTATCTTTGATCTTGCCTCGGCCTTCGTCTTTGCCTGGGCGATCTCGTTGCACGAAGCGGGCTGGACCGGATATGGAGCGATTCTTCTGTTTATCATCATTCTCTCCGCCGGGTTCGCCTATCTCTGGCGAAAAGGGTCGCTCGAGATACGGGCGGGCGACAGCCCATGAAAAAGGAGATGAACGGCATTCCATCAATCGAATCCGGCGTCGTAAAACAGAACGTCCTTTTCTCACGGCTGCAGGACTTGCTTGCCTGGGGACGGAAAAATTCGCTCTGGCCGTTTAATTTCGGACTCTCATGCTGCTATGTGGAGATGGCGACGAGTTTAACCAGCCGGTATGACATTGCCCGTTTCGGCGCCGAGGTGATCAGAAGCAGCCCGCGTGAGGCTGACGTCATGATCATCGCGGGTACGGTGTTCATCAAGATGGCTCCCGTGATCCGGCGGCTCTACGACCAGATGATGGCGCCTCGCTGGGTGATCTCCATGGGGTCGTGCGCCAATTCCGGCGGCATGTACGATATCTACAGCGTCGTTCAGGGCGTGGATCGGTTCCTGCCGGTCGACGTGTACGTGCCGGGATGTCCGCCCCGCCCCGAAGCATTCATGGAGGGACTGTTATTGTTACGCACACTGGCAGGAACCGAAAAGCGCCCCTTGAGCTGGATCAGCGGTTCGCAGGAGGTTATCCGTCCCCCGACGCCCAGCATGCGCGATGAAAAACGGGAGACCCGGCGGAAATCGGGGACGCTTCGCGGGATTGACAAGGTGTGAGGAGCCGGGCGTATGGCCAATGAGAAAACCGTCGCGGACGACCTTACCGGGCGCTTTGGCCGCCCCGTCGCCCAGGAACCGACAACGGACGGCATTCCCACCTTCTGGATCGACCGGGACGACGTGCTTTCCGTGCTGCGCTACCTGAAAAACGAAGCGGCGGTACGGTATCGCATGCTCTATGACCTCACCGCCATCGATGAGCGGAGTCGGCGACCCGGCGGCAACAGCCCGAGGGGCGACTTTACCGTCGTGTATCACCTCTTTTCGTTCGAGACCGGCGCCGACCTCCGTCTTAAAACCGCGCTCACCGCCGGGGCGCTTTCCGTGCAGACCGTGACCGGCATCTGGCCATCGGCCAACTGGTATGAGCGTGAAGTGCTCGACATGTTCGGCATTTCCTTTACCGGTCACCCGTTTCCAAAGCGGCTCCTCATGCCGTTTTCCTGGCAAGGCTATCCTCTCCGCAAGGATCATCCGGCGCGCGCGACCGACATGGCTCCCTTCGCCATGTCGGAACAGAAGGAAGAGGAGGAGATTGAGAGCCTGCGCTTCCGGCCCGAAGAGTGGAACATGGTGCGCAGAAACGAGGATGTCGATTTCATGTTTCTCAACATCGGGCCGCACCATCCGGGCACGCACGGTCTCTTCCGAATCGCGCTGCAGCTTGACGGCGAAACCATTGTCGATGCAGCGCCGGATATCGGCTACCACCATCGCGGCGCCGAAAAAATGGCGGAGCGCCAGACCTGGCATACCTTTCTGCCCTATACTGACCGGATAGACTATCTCGGCGGGGTCATGAATAACCTCGCTTACGTCCTTGCCGTGGAAAAACTCGCGGGCATTACGGCGCCTCCCCGCGCCGAGGTCATCCGCGTCATGCTGGCCGAGCTTTTCCGCATAGCAAGCCACCTGGTCTGGTACGGCACCTTTGCGCAGGACCTGGGCTCCCTGTCGCCGGTTTTCTACATGTTTTCCGACCGGGAACGGATCCTGGACATCGTGCAGGCGATCTGCGGCGCACGCATGCACCCGAACTGGTTTCGCATCGGCGGCGTGGCGCAGGACCTCCCGGCCGGGTGGGAGATAATGGTTCGTGATTTTATCGCCGTCATGCCCCGTAAACTTGACGAATATGATACCATGGTGATGCGCAACCCAATTTTGAAGCGACGCACGAAAGGAGTGGGCGCCTATACCAGCGAGCAGGCCATCGAATGGGGGGTGACCGGTCCGGGTTTGCGGGCATGCGGCTTCGACTGGGATTTCCGGAAGAAAAAACCTTACTCCGGCTACGACCGCTTCGAGTTCGAGGTCCCGCTCGGGAGTCACGGCGATTGCTACGACCGTGCGCTCGTGCGCGTCGAGGAGATGCGGCAATCGCTCCGGATCGTTTCACAGTGCCTTGATAACATGCCCGAAGGGCCCTACAAGGCGGACCACCCCCTTGCCACGCCTCCCGTCAAGGAGCGGACCATGCACGACATCGAGACATTGATCAACCATTTTCTCGCCGTGAGCCATGGGCCGGTGATTCCCGCCGGCGAAGCGTTCGCCGGCATCGAAGCGACAAAGGGGAGCAACGGATACTATATCGTGAGCGACGGCGGAACGTCCCCCTACCGCGCCCGCATCCGCACGCCGTCGTTTCCGCATCTGCAAATGGTGCCGTTCCTGTGCCGCGGAGCGATGATTCCGGATCTGATCGCCATTCAGGGGGCTCTCGATTTTGTGCTTGCGGATGTCGACCGGTAAAGGGGAAGGCGTATGCTGACAGCGGAAGAATTGGCTGAACTGGACGATCTGCTGCGTGAATCCTCACGCAGGGAAGCGGCGGCCGATGCGCTCCGGATCGTGCAGCGCCATCGCGGCTGGATTTCGAACGAAAGCCTCCACGATGTCGCCGCCTTTCTCGGCATGGCCGAGTCGTCGCTCGAAACGATCGCCACCTTTTATAATCGCATCTACCGGAAACCGGTCGGCCGGCACGTGATTCTCCTCTGCGACAGTGTCAGTTGCTGGATTATGGGGTTCGAGCCGGTACGCAAACGGTTGCTTGACCAACTTGGATTGCCGTCCATGCCGGGGACGAGCGCGGACAACCTGTTTACGCTCCTTCCCGCAACCTGCCTTGGCGCATGCGACCATGCTCCTGCGATGATGGTGGATGACGAGCTTTTCTGCGACCTTACCCCGGCGAAGATCGACGAGATACTCGCGCGGTTCCGATCCGGGGCGGCGACGGTCGCTTCCGCAGCGGAACGCGGGATTGCGGACCAACGATGAAAACATTGACAAAAAATATAGCGCCCGGCGGGGAACCGCTCTCCCTGCGGGAGTACCGTGCGCGGGGCGGCTACGAAGCCTTCGGAAAGGCGCGCTTCGGCATGACGCCGCAGGATATCTGCGCCGAGGTCACGCGGTCCGGCCTGCGCGGTCTCGGCGGCGCGGGATTCCCGACCGGCAGCAAGTGGAGTTTCATGCCCCGTCCATCGGGCAAGGGCTCGGACCATCCGGGAGAGCGCGGGGAAGGGTTCGTGGTCATGAATGCCGATGAAATGGAGCCCGGAGCGTTCAAGGACCGGCTTTTGCTCGAAGGCGATCCGCATCAGGCCATCGAAGGACTTCTCATCGCCGCGTATGCCCTGGAAGCGACGAGCGCCTTTATCTTTCTCCGGCGTGAATATGCGAGGGCCGAAAAACTCCTCCGCAGGGCAATTGCCGAGGTAACGGCGGCAAGCCACAGCGGCGATCATGTTTTCGATTCCTTCAGGAGCATCACGGTGCGCCTCCATGTCAGCGCCGGGCGGTACATGTGCGGAGAGGAGACTGGATTGCTCAATGCGCTCGAAGGCGGGCGGGCGCAACCGCGCAATAAACCGCCGTTTCCGCAGGTCGTCGGCCTTTTCGGTAAACCGACCGTGGTCAACAACGTCGAGACCCTCTGCTGCATTCCTCACATCGTGCAGAGAGGCGCGGAATGGTTCAGGGCGCTCGGCCGGAACGGTTCGTGCGGCATAAAGCTCTATGGTGTAAGCGGGCGGGTCAATCGCCCGGGGATCTGGGAGCTTCCGATGGGCACGACGGCGCGTGAGCTCATTGAAGAACATGCAGGCGGAATGCAGGGGGGCCGCCGACTGCGGGGTTTTCTGCCGGGCGGCGCCTCAACCGATTTTCTGACCGCGGCCCATCTCGATACGCCGCTCGATTTCGATTCTCTGCAGAAGGCCGGCTCGCGTCTCGGTACCGGAACCCTGATTCTGCTTGACGATAGAACCTGTCCGGTCGGCATGGCGCGCAATCTTGAAACGTTTTTTGCACGGGAGTCCTGCGGATGGTGCACGCCGTGTCGCGATGGCCTGCCCTGGACGCGCTCAATCCTCGATGATATTGAAGAGGGCAGAGGGACTCATGGCGATATCGAGCGCCTCGAACTGCTTTGCAAAAAGCTATCTCCGGGCAGTACTTTCTGCGCCTTTGCGCCCGGTGCGGTTTCGCCGTTGCTGAGCGCCCTGCATTTCTTTCGGGAGGAATTCGAGCGTCACATCGAGGAGAAACGATGTTCCTTCAAGGGATAGGGACGGCCCGCCGGTTGCTTCTACCGGCGGATATCGCGATAATCCGCGGGAACAGGCGGGTACTATTTACGGAGAGTTATGGCAACCATCTACATTGACAATAAGCCGCATGTGGTAAAAGACGGAGAGAATCTGCTCCACGCCTGCCTTTCGATGGGCCTTGACCTGCCTTACTTCTGCTACCATCCCGCGCTCCACTCCGTAGGGGCGTGTCGCCAGTGCGCGGTAAAAATTTTCAGCGATGAACACGACACGAGCGGGAGAATCGCCATGGCGTGCATGACCCCCGTCCGTGACGGCATCCGTCTGTCGATTGATGACCCTGAAGCGCGGGCCTTTCGCGCGGGCGTCATCGAGTTCCTTATGGCAAACCATCCGCATGACTGCCCGGTATGCGACGAAGGAGGAGAGTGCCATCTGCAGGACATGACGGTCATGACCGGCCACACCTACCGCGCCTACCGCCATGCAAAGCGAACGCACGTCAACCAGTATCTTGGACCCTTTGTCAATCACGAGATGAACCGGTGCATCGCCTGTTACCGCTGTGTCCGGTTCTACCGCGATTACGCGGGCGGCACCGACCTCGATGTTTTTGCCGGGCACGACGCGGTCTTTTTCGGCAGGCATGAGGAGGGAATCCTCGAAAGCGAATTCAGCGGAAACCTGGTGGAAGTATGCCCCACCGGTGTTTTTACCGATAAACTTTTCCGGAAACATTATACCCGCGTCTGGGATCTCCAGACCGCGCCATCGGTTTGCATGCATTGCGGTCTCGGGTGCACCATCATTCCGGGAGAGCGGTACGGAACCGTGCGCCGAATCCGAAACCGGTATAACTACGATGTTAACGGGTATTTCCTCTGCGACCGTGGCCGCTTCGGGTATGACTATGTTAACGGCTCCTCCCGCCTTCGGAGCGCCGTTTCACGGGCGAGCAAAACGGCAGCGCCCGGCCAGGTTCCTTCCGGCGAAGCGATCGGGTTAGCCGCGCAGGCGCTGAAAACCGCACGCGGCATTATCGGTATCGGCTCGCCGCGAGCTTCGCTCGAAGCGAATTTCGCGCTCAGATGTCTTGTCGGCGAAAATCGATATTGCGGCGGCGTTTCGCGACGCGACAGCGAGCTTCTCGGCGCGGCATTCGCCCTCATGCGGTCGACCCCCCTTCGCCAGGCGTCGCTTCGCGAGGCCGCGATGGCCGACGCGGCGCTTATCCTGGGCGAAGATCTCTTGAACACCGCTCCCATGCTGGCCCTTGCCGTCAGGCAGACGAGGCTCCGTCGCGGCGGCGACACCGCAACGGCGCTTCGCATTCCGTCGTGGGACGACGGCTCCATTCGCCGCGCGCTGCAACACGAAAAATCCCCGCTTTTTATCGTAACGACCGAACCGACGAAACTTGACGCCGAGGCAACCAGCGCATTCCGGGCGCCGCCGCTCGATATCGCGCGGATGGGATACCTGATTGCAACGGCGATCGGACAGTCCGGGCCGCCCGTAGGGATGCGGGAACATGAATACGAGGCGGCGCGGCGGATCGCCGACGCCCTTCTCGCATCGACGAAACCGCTGCTCGTATGGGGTGTTTCGAGCCGATGCCGCGAACTCATCGCTGCGGCAGGCGCGGTCGCAAGCGCCCTCGCGGAAAAAAAGGCCGGTGCCGCGATGGCAGTCGTTTTGCCCGAAAGTAACAGTTGCGGCGCTCCTTTTCTGGGGGGCATGGCTCTCGAAGAGGCGACCGCCTTGGTTACAAAGGGTGAAGCGGATACGCTCATCATCATGGAAAATGATCTCTATACCAGGATGCGCGAACAGGATGCCGCAGAGCTGCTCGGAGGGGCAAGGCAGGTACTTGTGATTGACCATTCACAAAACAGAACCGTTTCCGCGGCGACGCTCGCTCTTCCCGCCGCGACCTTTGCAGAAGGGATAGGAACCGTGGTCAGCAGCGAGGGGCGGGCGCAGCGGTATTTCAAGGTCTTCGTGCCCGAAGGCGACATCCGCGAGAGCTGGCGATGGCTTCGCGACTTTTGTGGCGCGCTCGGCGCGCCCGAGGGAAGCGCATGGAAAACCTTCGACGATCTTGTTTCCGCAATTGCCGCATCGGTGCAAGGACTCGCCGCCGTGAAAGATCTCGCCCCGGGGGCGCGGTTCCTCCTGGGCGGCAGGAAAATCCCCCGCATGGGAGGCCGGTACAGCGGCCGGACCGCGATGCATGCAACGGTCAATGTTGCTGAACCGGCGCTGGCCGAAGACGAAGACAGTCCGCTCGCCTTTACCATGGAGGGCGCCGACAGCGGGATTCCGCCATCGCTTAACAGCCGATACTCGGCGCCGGGATGGAATTCGGTGCAGGCAGTGACGAAATACCAGGTCGAAGCGGGCGGGGCGCTTCGCGGCGGTGAATCCGGCCGGCGTCTCATCGAACCGCCTCCAGAGCACGTCGCGACGGCGCCCGATCCGGTCTTGCCGGCTCCGTATGCCGCGCAAAAAGGGGAGTGGCTGGCCTTTCCGCTCTATCATCTGTATGGGTCGGAAGAATTGAGCATGCTGTCGCCGGACATAGCCCGCTGCGCGCCGAAGCCGTACATCGCCCTTGGCGCCCATGATGCAACCGAACTCAACCTTGCTGAAGGTGAAATGGTGGAAATCAATGCCGGCGCGCGCCGGTTGGCGCTTCCGTGCCGGATCCTTACGGGAGTGCCGGTCGGTCTCGCCGGGCTGCCCCTGGGCCTGCCGGGAATACCCCGCATCGACATGCCCTGTCGGGTCGCTATCCGGAAGAGCGGAGGTCGCCCGTGAGCGAAACGGTCCGGTCCCTGGTTACCATCGCCGGGGTCCTCCTCTCGATTCTTACCCTCGCGGGCCTTCTCATCTGGGTCGAGCGCCGTCTGCTTGCACTGTGGCAAGATCGCCTGGGGCCGAACCGCCTCGGCCCGCTGGGCCTGGGACAGGTTGTCGCCGATGTCATCAAGATCATCTCAAAGGAGGACTGGGTTCCTCCGTTTGCCGACAAACCGCTCTTCATTCTCGCGCCGGCGGTCATCATGACCACGACGCTGCTCTCGTTCGCGGTGGTCGCCTTCACTCCGTCGATAGCGGTGGTTCATCTCGACATCGGCCTGCTTTTTTTCCTCGGCATGTCGTCGCTTGGCGTTTACAGCGTAGTAATAGCGGGCTGGTCGTCGAACAGCAAGTATCCGCTTCTCGGATCGATGCGCGCCGCGGCGCAGATGTTCGGGTATGAAATATTCATGGGGCTCTCGCTCATGGGCGTGGTCATGCAGGCGCGCTCATTCGACCTCCGCACCATTGTTCTTGCCCAGCATGCCCTGTGGAACTGCATTCCGCAATGCATCGGGCTTGCTATTTTCTTTATTGCCGGACTCGCCGAGGCGCGTCGCCTCCCCTTCGATCTTCCCGAAGCGGAAAACGAACTGGTCGCCGGGTATCATACCGAATACTCGGGCATGAAATTCGGCATGTTTTTTGTCGGCGAATATGTAGGCATTCTCCTGATATCGTCGTTCATTACCATGCTTTTTTTTGGAGGGTGGCAGGGACCGCTGCTGCCCCCGATGGCCTGGTTTGCCATAAAGACACTCTTAATTGTCGCATTGTTCATTCTCAGCCGGGCGGCTCTTTCCCGCCCCCGGTACGATCAGCTCATTGCATTCGGCTGGAAATTTCTCCTGCCGTTATCGATACTGAACCTGTTCATTACCGGCGCGACGCTTCTGCTGGGAGACCGGTAGGGAGAGCATATGCTGGATCTTCTGAAAGGCATTGGAAGCGTTTTCCTGCACCTGTTCCGGCCGCGGGAGACGATTCCCTATCCTGAAAAGCGGGCATACGTGGCTCCCCGGTGGCGGGGGCGGATAGTACTTTCGCGCGATAAGAATGGCCGGGAACGGTGCGTTGCCTGCTACCTCTGCGCCGCAGCCTGCCCGGTCGATTGCATCGCCCTGCAGGCGACGGAAGACGCATCGGGGCGGCGATATCCCGAGTTTTTCCGGATCAACTTTTCGCGCTGCATTTTCTGCGGTTTTTGCGAGGAGGCGTGTCCGACCTATGCGATCCAGCTGACCCCTGACTATGAGATGGGGGAGTACCGGCGGTCGCAGCTTGTGTATGAAAAGGAGGACCTTCTCATCGACGGCGAAGGGAAATATCCGGGTTACGATTTTTACCGGGTGGCCGGAGTCTCGGTCGAAGGAAAAGGCAAGGGCGAAGCCGAACGAGAAAATCCGCCGATTGATATTCATGGACTCGGCGATTGAAGTTTCTTGAATTTATATCGGTAAATTCCGCTCTTTATTTGTCGGAATAATGAAACATGAGGCGGCAATCATGAATTTACTCTTCCTCGCTACGGCGATCGTCGCGGTTGGCACAAGCATCGCCGCGATCACCCGTCACAATGTGCTGCACTCGATATTGTACCTCATCGTATCGTTCGCCGCAATCGCCGTGGTTTTCTATTTGCTTGGCGCGCCATTTATCGCGGCGCTCGAAATCATCACCTACGCAGGGGCAATCATGGTGCTGTTCCTGTTCGCGGTCATGTTGCTCAATCTGGGTGGAAGCGCCATTGAACAGGAACGGCGATGGCAACCGGTTCTTTCGTGGGCAGGCCCGGCATTCGCCGGTCTGGTACTCCTGGCCGAATTCCTGTTTATCCTGATGCACGATACCACGGTCAACGCGGCGAACCCTGTCATCACGCCGGCGCAGGTAGGTCGTGCGCTTTTTTTACGCTACACGGTCGGCGTGGAGCTTGTCGCCATGCTGCTCTTGAGCGCGCTTCTCGGGGCGAGCCGGCTTGGTCGCCGGCCCCGGACATATATCTTAAAGCAAGGAATCGACCATGACTCCCATTCCGTTTGAACAGATCCTCCTTCTGGGAACGGTTCTTTTCGTCGTGGGTCTTGCCGGCGTTTTGGCGCGGCGCAACCTTATCCTCATCCTGCTCTCAATCGAGATTATGCTGAACGCCGCCGGGTTGATTTTTATCGCCGGGGGCTCAAAGTTTCATGAACCGGACGGACAGGTCATGTTCCTCTTCATCCTTGCCGTGGCTGCGGCGGAGGTAACGATCGGGCTTGCACTTATACTGGCGCAGAATCATGCCAGCCGCACGCTCGACGCCGACGCGGCCGATCAGTTGAGGGATAGATGATCGCATCGTTCTGGCTTATCGTCGCCCTGCCGCTTTCGGCCTTTGCCGTGCTTATACTGAGCGGGAACGCGCTCGGCGAACGGCGCAGCGGGAGGCTGGGATGCGGCGCGGTGATGCTGTCGGCGATTGTCGCGGCAATCGCCTCGGTACGGTTTCTTCGGACCCCTCCCCCGAACGGGTACCTGACCGGAACCGCATGGCATTGGATCGCGTCGGGGCCTCTCCGGGTCGACCTTACGTTCCGTTTCGACGCGCTCTCTCTTGTCATGGTTCTCGTCATCACGGTCGTTGCGGCGTTCATTCTTCTCTACTCGGTGCGATTCATGGCGGGCGAAAAGGATTACGGCCGCTATTTTGCCTTCATGAACCTGTTCGTTGCCTCGATGCTCCTCCTGGTCCTGGCGGATGACCTGCTCGTGCTTTTTCTTGGCTGGGAGGGAGTCGGGCTGTGCAGCTATCTCCTTATCGGCTTCTGGTACCGGGACGAATCGGCGGTTCTTGCCGCCCGCAAAGCTTTCGTCATGACGAGAATCGGCGATACCGCCTTGCTTCTCGGCATCATTCTTCTTGCAACCAGGCTGGGAAGCCTGCGGATTGAAGATATCCTTTCGATGGCCGGAAACGCCTGGCATGCCGGGGCGGCGCTTCCGGCCGTCGTGGCGCTCCTGTTGCTTCTGGGAGCGATTGGCAAGTCGGCCCAGTTGCCGCTGCAGACCTGGCTGCCCGACGCCATGGCCGGACCGACTCCCGTCAGCGCCCTTATCCATGCCGCAACCATGGTAACCGCCGGCGTCTACCTGATCGCTCGTCTGCACGGACTCTTCGAGCTCGCACCCCTGGTGATGCGGCTCGTCGCGGCTCTCGGCGCCGCCACGCTCCTTCTTGGCGGCGCCGCGGCGTTTGCTGAACGCGATATCAAACGCGTGCTCGCGTACTCAACCATGAGTCAGATAGGGTACATGTTTCTCGCCCTCGGCGCGGGCGCCTGGACCGCCGCGATGTTCCATTTTGTCACTCATGCATTCTTCAAAGCCTTGCTCTTTCTTGCCGCCGGGATCGTCATCCACAGCGTCAACGGCGAGCGTGATATGCTGAAAATGGGCGGCCTGTGGCGGAAACTTCCCCTTACGTTCGCGGCCTTTACCGCCGGGGCATGCTCGCTTGCGGCCCTTCCCGTCTTCACCGCCGGATTCTACAGTAAGGACTTCATTCTCTACAGCGTAGCTGCTTCCGCTTCCGGCGGCATCATCCCTTGGTTCTGCGGCCTGACCGGCGCGTTTATCACCGGGCTCTACTCGTTTCGCATGCTGTTCCTGGTCTTCTTCGGGGAGCGGAAGATTGCGCCCGCTCCGGAAGCCGGGATATCGATGCTTCTGCCGATCATCGTACTCGCCGCCGGCGCTTTGACAATAGGATTTCTTGAAACGCCGCCGGCTCTCGGTGGAGTCTCCCTGTTCTCGAATCATATGGACGGTATTCTGGGATCGCCCAGCCTCATCGCACCGCTGGCGCACGACCGCCTGGCGCTCCTATTCCTCGCCGCATTCGCTTCATTGGCCGGGTTTTTCGTTGCCTGGCAACGTTATCTGCGGAAACGCCGCCTGTTTGAACGGTTCGTCAAGGCGCCCGCCGTCATGTCGGTGTATGGGTTATGTGCAATGGGCTTTGCCTTCGACGCGTTCTATTCGGCGATGATCGTCCGTCCTTTCTCCGTGCTGGTAAAGCTCAATAAAGCGGATTTTACACTGGCCTATTCTACCGCGCTTGCCCGCCTCACTCAAACGGCTCATGCTCTCCTGAGCCGGACCCAGAACGGCAAGGTCCGCTTCTCGGTCATGGGAATCGCGCTCGGCGCGGCGCTCCTTCTTGCTATAGGAATATTCTCATGATGCTTTTACTCCTGCTCATCGTTCCCTTTGCGGGCGGGTTTCTTGCTCTGGCGGCGCAGCGGATTGGGAAAAATGCGCCGCGTATCGTATCCCTCGCGATTCTGCTTGTCGAACTGACCCTCGTCTGTTCCCTGTTTTTTTCCGGCAACCACCCGATCCGGCTTTCGTTTACACAGGAGTGGATCCCGCGGCTGGGGATCTCATTCCATCTTGCCCTCGATGGCCTGAGCCTGGCGCTCATCATTCTGACGGCCGGTATCGGCATCGTGGCAATCGCCTCCTCATGGAACGCTTCTCCTCGCCATCCGGGATTTTTTCACGGCAACGTCCTGTGGACTATCGGGGGCATCATCGGGGTGTTCCTCGCCTTCGATCTTTTCCTCTTTTACCTGCTGTGGGAGCTCATGCTTATTCCCATGTATTTCATCATCCTGCTCTGGGGGGATGGTTCTTCCCGCGCCGCCGGGATAAAATTCATCATATTTACACAAGTGAGCGGGCTTTTCATGCTGCTTGGCATCCTTGTCCTCTATTTCCATGCGGGTATGGCAAGCCACGTGTATTCTTTCGATTACGACAGACTGGTGATGCACGCCCGCCCGGCGGGCGTGCTCTGGTGGGCGATGTTCGGCTTTTTTGTCGGCTGCGCCGTAAAGCTCGGCATCGTTCCCTTCCATGCGTGGTTACCCGATGCATATTGCGCCGCGCCGCCGGCGGGCGGCATCCTGCTTGGCGGCATCATGTCGAAAACCGGCGCCTACGCCTTGCTCCGCTTCCTGGTCCCGCTTTTCCCGGCCGAATCATTTTCGTTTTCGCGCATAGCAATGGTTCTTGGCGTTGTCAGCATCATCTACGGCGCAGCGATCGCCATTGCCCAGACCGATCTCAAACGGCTCATCGCCTACAGCAGCATCAGCCATATGGGCTTCGTGCTCCTTGCCATAGGAGCATGGAACGAGCCGGCTCTCCAGGGCGCGATCATGCAGATCGTGAGCCATGCCGTCATCATCACCGCGCTCTTTATCCTGGCGGATTGCCTGGAAAAACGCCTTCACACCACCGACATGGAACGCATGGGCGGCCTGTGGGAAGGTGCGCCCCGGATGGGTTTCGTCATGCTTCTTTTTGCCCTTGCATCGATGGGACTTCCCGGGCTCGGAAGTTTTGTCGGCGAATTCCTTACGCTGCTCGGATCGTTCCGACATTCGGCAGTCATCACCGTCATTGCGGCCGCTTCCGGGATTCTATCGGTCATTTACGCATTATCGATGATGCATAAAGTGTTTCAGGGCCCCCCGTCGCATGGCCGAGCGATCCCCGATCTCTCTCTTCGCGAAGCGACGATACTGGGGGTTCTCTCCGTCGTCATCATCGGGGCCGGGCTTTACCCGCAGCCAATCATAGCCGCCAGCGCGACACCGTGTGCAACCCTTCAGCCTGCCGCCGGGTCTGCATCGACCGCTCCGCCCATAGCCGGAGCGCGACCATGACGGCGCTCGACTGGCAGATGCTTCTGCCATACGTAATCCTCGCCGGTGCGGCGGTTATTTTGACTCCTCTTACGGCATTCCTGCGTAACCGTTCGCTCACAGCTTCAATCGCCTGCGTGGCGTTTGCCGGAACCATCATCGCCTGTATCGTCATCTCCCCGCTCACGCCGCGAAGCGTAACGCCGCTTTTTACCATTGACCGTTTTGCGCTCTATTTCATCTGCCTCATTGCCATGTGCAGCCTCAGCGCCGCCCTGCTGTCTTGGGACTATTTTCGCGGATCGGAAGCCGCGTGCGGGGAGTTTTTTATTTTCATTCTCCTATCGACTTTCGGCGCCGCGACAATCGTTTCGAGCGTTCATTTCGTCTCTTTGTTCCTGGGACTCGAAATCCTGAATGTTTCGTTCTATGTCCTCATCGCCTGGCGAAGGCTGGACTCCGGAGGCATAGAAGCGGCAATGAAATACCTGATTCCCGGGGCCGTGGGCGGGGCATTTCTCCTGTTCGGCATGGCCCTTGTCAATGCGGAGCTTGGGACCATGAGGCTCTCCTCAATCGTGTCCCGGCTTGTCGCGCCCGGAACCGCATCGCTCATCGTCACGTCCGGAATTGCGCTCATCATGGTCGGCATCGGCTTCAAACTCGCGCTGGTGCCGTTCCACCTCTGGACAGCGGATATCTACCAGGGAGCTCCCCTCCCCGCCGCGATGCTGGTCGCCACGGCATCGAAGGCCGCCGTGTTTGCGCTTTTCATGCGGTATTTCTATCCGATCCTCGCTCTGCATGTTTTCGCCTCTTCGGCGCTTACGGCCATGGCCGTCGCCTCGATGCTTTTCGGCAATCTCCTTGCGCTCAGGCAGAAAAACCTCAAGCGGATTCTTGCCTATTCGTCCATCGCCCACATGGGATATTTCGTATCGGCTTTTCTGGGAGGCTCGCGGTTCGGGGTTATTGCCGCGACCTACTACCTGACCGCGTACGTCGTGACCATCATCGTCGCCTTCGGCGCGCTTTCGATGCTGTCGATAAACGGCAAAGCTGAAACCATCGACGACATTCGCTCCCTGTCGGTCCGTTCACCCTGGCTTGCGGGTGCATTTACCATTGCCTGCGCTTCGCTCGCGGGCCTGCCGCTTCTCGCTGGATTTTTCGGCAAATTCTATGCTCTTGCGGCCATTACCCGCAGCGGAGCCTGGACATCGGCAGTAACCCTTGTCGTGACAAGCGGCATCGGGATCTATTACTATTTCAGGATCATAAGTGCAATGTTTGAACGGTCGGAGCCGTCCGCAAAGGAAGCGGGCGGCGGGGCGACTCGTGGGGCGACCCTCTCTGCGATCGTGTTGTCGTTTGCGGTGATCGCGGTCATCGTGATCGGAACCCTTCCGGCGCCGCTCACGGGCCTGATCGCACTCATCGTCGGCAGGTGAGTATCCAGGCCAGGTGAAGGCTTTTAATGTAATAGCTCATTCGTCCCCTGTCGGTCGACGGACGAAACAAACAATCGCCAGATAATCATTTGAAAAGGAGAACGCCATGCCCCTCAAAAGTATCCTCAAAACCTGGGCGCAGCAGATACGCGCGCCCTTTCTTCTTCTGTCTGTGCTGCTCGTAGCGATCGGCGGCGCCGTTGCCAAATACGACCATAAATTCAGCCTCCCGAGGTTTCTTCTGTGCCTCGTCGGCGTGACCTTCGCGCATATCGCCGTCAACCTTTTCAACGAGGTATCCGATTTCCGGACCGGTATTGACCTGAAAACACGGCGAACTCCCTTTTCCGGTGGAAGCGGAAACCTGCCGGACGGGGCTACCTCGGTAAGGGCCGTAAGAGCGGCCGCGATTCTGACGCTCACGGTCGCCGCCCTCATCGGTCTTTATCTGGCCATGGTTGCCGGCTTGCTCGTGGCCGTGTTCGCCTGCGCAGGAGCGGCCGCGATCCTCCTTTACACGCCCCTGCTGTCGCGATGGGGCATCGGCGAAGCGACCGCGGGGCTGTGTCTCGGCTCCCTCGTCGTTGCCGGAACCTATTTCGCCATAACCGGGACCTTGACACTTAATGTTCTTCTGCTTTCGGCACCGCCGGGTATTCTCACGGCGCTCCTGCTCCTCCTCAATGAGTTTCCCGATGTGGCAGCTGACCTGGCGGGCGGGCGGAAACATCTGGTCATACGGCTCGGCTACCGGGGGGCGTCAATGGTATATATCGGATCACTGGCGCTCTCCTACGTCATTCTTATCGCCGGCGTCTGGACGCATCTTTTCCCCTGGCCCACCCTTCTTGCCTGCCTGACCGTTCCCCTGAGCATTATCGTTTCGCGGGATGCATTCAGGGCGGGAGAGGATTTCAGATTTCTTGTCCCCATGCTCGGAAAAAATGTGATCATCGTCCTGGGCACGGATCTGCTTATGGCAATAGGGTATCTGCTATAACTGGCCAGGATTTCGCCCGGATTCGGAAGGTAAATTTCACTATCAGCGAGTGCAAAAAACGGGCTGATCGGACGAATACGGGGAGGATACAGTCACCCTCCCCGTATTCATCCTTCATCCTTTATTGTATCCCTCGCTCTGCTCGTGGATGCGCCTGCCGGTACGCCTTGAGCAGGTGTTCGCGCGACACATGGGCGTAGATCTGGGTCGTTGCCAGCGATGAATGACCGAGGAGTTCCTTGACCGCCCGAATATCCGCGCCCGCGTCCATGAGGTGGGTGGCGAAGGAGTGGCGGAGTACGTGCGGGCTGCGCTTTCTCTGCTGGCTGACAACGGATAACTCTCGGGCGACAATACGCTCGATCTGGCGCGTCGATATGCGTTCACCCCTTGTATTGGCAAAGAGCGGCGCTTCCGGCGTTTTCCGCGTTTTCCGCAGCACGAGGTAGCGCTCCATGGAATCGATGGCCGTGCCGGTGAGCGGAACGATGCGCTCCTTTCGCCCCTTGCCCATCACCCGCACCGTGCCGCCATGGACGTTTACTGCGCCGATGGTAAGCGAGCAGAGCTCGGAGAGGCGAATGCCGCTGCCGTAAAAAAACTCTATCATGGCATGGTTGCGACGGCTTTTTTCGACGTCGTCTCCGTCTGGGGGGGGAGTAAGTTCCTTTGCCTGCTGTTCGGTGAGAAAAACGGGGAGCTTTTGGTCAAGTCTGGGGGTGACAATGAGCTTTGCCGGGTTGTTCGGCAGGAGACCTTGTCGGGCGCAGAAACGGGAGAACGACTTGAGAGCCGCGATCTTTCGTGCGATGGAACGGGCTTTGAGCTTCTTGAGCGAAAGCGAAAAAGTGAAAGAACGCAGCGTTTTTTTTTCGAGCGTCGTTTCGAGGAACGGCGGAATATTCTTCGAGGTCGCAAAAACGGCAAACTCCGTAAGGTCGCGCCGGTAGGCCGCCACCGTATGCGGCGAAAACCCCTTTTCCTTCTCGATGCAGTCGTAAAAGTTGGAAAGCGCCCCGTTGAGCGAAACAGCGGCCATACGGGCGGGCATCTTGTCTGTTGTCATACGCTGAAAAGTATATTTCTCTCCGTTTAAAAGCCAGTGCCATTACCACGGAAGGATGGCCCGATGAAGGGGATCATTCTCGCAGGCGGCTCCGGAAGCCGGCTTTTTCCGCTCACCCGCGGCGTCTCGAAGCAGCTCATGCCGGTCTACGACAAGCCGATGATATACTATCCCTTGTCTATTCTCATGCTCGCCGGGATCCGGGAAATTCTCGTCATCACCACGCCGGAGGACGCGCTGAATTTCAAGCGGCTCCTCGGCGACGGCAGCCAGTGGGCGCTTCGCCTGGTGTTCGCGGAGCAGGCGAAGCCCGAAGGGCTGGCGCAGGCGTTTATCATCGGAAAAGAGTTCATCGGCAACGACCGCGTCGCGCTCGTACTCGGCGACAACATCTTCTGGGGCCACGGCTTGGTGGCGGGGCTGCGTCGCGCAATTTGCCACGAGAACGGAGCAACCGTGTTCGCCTACCGCGTCACCGATCCGGAACGTTATGGCGTGGTTGAATTTTCCGACGACGGCACGGCGATAAGCATCGAGGAAAAACCGGCTGAACCTCGTTCCAACTTCGCGGTGACGGGCCTGTACCTTTACGATGCCGGCGTATGCGACCGCGCGACCGGCCTCAAGCCATCTTCGCGCGGCGAGCTGGAAATCACGGACCTCAACCGCCTCTATCTTGACGAAGGTAAGCTACGGGTGGTTGTTCTCGGCCGCGGCGTCGCCTGGCTTGATACGGGAACCCACGAGTCCATGCTGCAGGCCGCCCAGTTCGTGGCCACCATCCAGGCGCGGCAGGGATTCAAGGTCGCCTGCCCCGAGGAAATCGCCTTCCGGCTCGGCTATATTGGACGCACCGAACTTCTGGCGCTTGCCAAACCCATGAAAAAAAACGAATACGGCGCCTATCTCCTTGACATCGCCGACGACCCCGATCCAACGGAACAGAACCTGTGAACTTCATTCCGTCGGACCTTCCGGGCGTCATCCTGATCGAGCCCGTTGTCCACCGCGACCAGCGCGGTTTTTTTGTCGAAAGCTATTCGGCCGGAGCCTTTGCAAAAGGCGGCATTGCGACGACCTTCGTGCAGGACAACCATTCGCTTTCGACAGCGAAAGGCGTGCTGCGCGGCATGCACTTTCAGCTCCCGCCGCACGCGCAGAGCAAGGTGATCCGCGCCACCCGCGGCGCGATTTACGACGTCGTGGTCGATGTGCGCAGGGCGTCGCCGACCTTCGGGCGGTGGCAAGGGTTCGAGCTCTCGGCAGACAATTTCCGCATGCTTTTCGTACCCGCCGGCTTCGCTCACGGCTTCTGCACCCTCGCGGAGAACACCGAAGTTCAGTATAAGGTTGACCGCCTCTACGCTCCCGAGGTCGACGGCGGTATACGGTGGAACGATCCGGACATCGCCATTGCGTGGCCGATCTCGAAGCCCCTGCTCTCGGCCAAGGACAGCGCATTGCCGTTTCTGAAGGAGTTCGATTCCCCGTTCTGATCCGCGTTGTCGCCGGCGGGAGTGAGATTCCCCGATCGCTCTATTGTGTATTTTTATTCCTCCTCATGGCCGACTCCCCCATTTCAACGCACCGCGCGATCCGCTATCTCGCCGTCCATTTGCGCCGACACGCCGCCGCCCTTGCCTGCGGCCTCGCGGTGCTCATCGGCGTCGATCTCTTGCAGCTTATCATCCCGCGTATCATCCAGCGCATGCTCGACCGTCTCAGCAACGCACGGTATGACGGCGCATTCATTCTGAAGAGCAGCGCCCTCATTTTCCTTATGGCAGGCGGCATGGCGATTTTCCGTTTCTTCTGGCGGTTTTTTATCGTAAAACCGTCACGGCTGATTGAGGAGCGGATGCGTAACGATCTTTTCAGCCACATCGAGCGGCTCTCCGCCACGTTTTACAACCGCACGAAAACGGGCGATCTCATGGCGCTCTTTGTCAATGACCTCGGCGCTATCCGCATGGCTACCAGCATGGCGCTTATCGGGCTTTTCGATGCGGTCTTCATGAGCGTCATGTCGCTGGCGTTCATGATCGCGATCAGCCCGCGGCTCACCCTGTTCACCGCCCTTCCCCTGCCGCTCATCATCTTCGTGCTTATACGAACCGGCCGGCTCATCGAGTCGCGCTACACGCTCGTGCAGGAGTCGTTTTCCAACATCTCGACCCATACGCAGGAGTCATTTTCCGGCATCCGCGTTATCAAGGGATTCGCCCGTGAGGCGAGCGAACGGACCCGGTTTCGCGCCGCATGCGACGAGTATGTCGACCACAACCTTACGCTCACCCGTATCTGGGGGCTCATCTTCCCCACCATCACCTTCCTCGCCTCGCTCTCGTTCTCGCTTCTTCTCCTCTTCGGCGGCAGGCTGGTCCTCGCCGAGAAGCTGAGCATCGGTCAATTTGTTTCCTTCACCTTCTATATCAACCTGCTCGTATGGCCCATGATCGCGACGGGATGGGTCTTCAACCTGATCCAGCGCGGCATCGCCTCCACGAAACGGGTGCTCGAGATTTTCGAAACACAACCCGAGGTTGCGGCGAAGAACCCGGACGAGGGGAAACCGATGGTAACCAGCCGCATTGAGTTTCGCCTCCTCACCTTCCGTTATGGGGAAAAAAAGGCGGCCGCGCTGCGCGACATCACGCTCGACATCCCGGAAGGGTCGTCGCTGGGCATCATCGGAAAACCCGGCTCGGGCAAGACCACGCTGGCCTCGCTCCTCTTCCACCTTTACCCGCTTGAAAAGGGTTGCGTGTTCGTGGACGGCCGCGACATCAACGAGTTGCCGCTCGATACGCTGCGTCAGACGATTGCCTATGTGCCGCAGGACTCCTTTCTTTTCTCGGATACCATCGCGGCCAATATCGCCTTCGGCCTCGATGAGGCGCCGCGACTGCAGGGGGCGATCGAGGAGGCGGCGCGGCTTGCCGCGGTGCACCGGGACATCGCAAATTTCACGGAAGGCTATGAAACCAGGATCGGCGAACGCGGGGTCATGCTCTCGGGCGGTCAGAAACAGCGGCTCGCCATCGCGCGGGCGCTCCTGGCCCCGGCGGCCCGCATCCTCATCCTTGACGATGCGCTTTCGGCCGTCGACACCGCGACCGAGGCGGAGATCCTCGCGAACATCCGCCCGATCATCCGGCGTAAAACCACGCTCATGATCGCGCACCGCATCTCGACCATACGGCAGTGCGACACGATCATCGTGCTCGATAACGGGCGCATCACGGAGCGCGGAACCCACGACGAGCTCGCGGCGGGCGGCGGCTTCTATGCGACGCTCTTCGAACTCCAGCGCATGAAGGGGGACGTCGCATGACCGACCCCCATTTCGAGGAAGATTCGCCGTCGGTAAACCTTCTGAACATCGACGTCGCGCGGCTGCTCTTTTCCTACCTGCTCCGCTACCGCCGCCACCTCTTTCGCGCCGCGGCGCTCGTCATCTTCATCACCGCCGCCCGGCTCATCGTACCGTGGCTTTCCGGCATCATGGTTGACCGCTATCTTGTCAAGAAGGGCTTCGCGGTTTCGACGACAGTCGCCACCCGCGTCGAGGCGGACAACGTCCCGCTGCGCGCGCTCCTGACGAAAGGCGCGACGCTCGACGACTCCACGAGGTTCCTGTTCCGCGGCGACCTGGGCCGCTTTTCATCGCACGAAGCGGCCCGCCTGAAGGAGGAGCGCGTACTGTCAAAGAATGAATACCTGCTCATCCGCCCTGCGGCGGCGCCTCCTCGGGCTATACAGGCCAAGCTTTCGGCGGGCATGCGGAGCGGGGTCATCCGCGGATTCGCCAACGGAACGTATCTCTTCTCCGATAATGCCGTATCGCAATTCACCGCGCGTGAGATGATTCTCCTGCGCGCCGACGACTGGCGCCGCGTCATCCTGCTCAGCCTCATCGTCATAGCGCTCTTTCTCATCCAGTTTGTCGCGTCGTATCGGCAGATCATCGAGCTCATGAAGCTGTCGCAATTCGCCATGCGCGACCTTCGCGCCGAGCTTTACCAGCATATTCTCTCGCTCGAACTCTCCTACTTCGACCGCAACCCGGTGGGGCGGCTCGTGAACCGGGTATCGAACGACATCGAAACCCTGAACGAGATGTTCAGCACCGTGGCGGTCGCGCTCTTCCAGGACCTCCTCATCATGCTCGGCATCGTGATAGTGATGTTTTTAACCAATGTGAAGCTGGCGCTCGCGGTCGCGGCCTCGTTTCCGTTCCTGGCCGTCATCACCATCGTTTTCCGGGCCCAGTCGCGCAACGCGTACCGGCTCATCCGCACCCGGGTCGCGCATCTCAACGCTTTTCTCAACGAGAATATCACCGGCATGCGGATCATTCAGATATTCCGGCGCGAGGCGTCGCAGTTCGCGAAATTCGCGACCATCAACCACGGCGTGTACGACGCGAATATCAAGCAACTCACCGTGTTCGCGGTTTTCCGGCCGCTTATCGACTTCTTCCGCTGGACCGTGGTCGCCGCCGTCATCTTCGTCGGCAGCCAGGCGATCGTCCATGCCTCGGTCTCCTACGGCATCATCGTCATGTTCCTCGCCTATATCGCGAATCTCTTCGAGCCGCTCGGCGACCTGGCGGAAAAATTCGACGTCATGCAGAGCGCCAATGCGGCCGGGGAGAAGATCCTGACCGTGCTCAAGGCGGACGCGGTGCGGGAGATCGATGGACCGTCGGCCTCCTCCTCCGGCCAACGAGGTTCTTCGCGCTTCAGGGGCGAAATCGCCTTTGAGGACGTTTGGGCCGCCTACACGCCGGGCGAGTGGGTGCTGCGCGGGGTGTCGTTCTCTGTGCCGCCCCGTTCCACGCTCGCCATCGTGGGCGAAACCGGGTCGGGCAAGACCACCATCATCAATCTGCTCGGGCGTCTTTACCCGTGGCAGAAAGGCCGCATCACGGTCGACGGCGCGGACCTGAGGTCCATTCCCTACGGAGAACTGCGCGGCAGGATGGCGGTGGTCATGCAGGAGATGTTTCTCTTCTCCCGCACCATTGAGGAGAACCTGACGCTCGGCGCTCCCTTCGACGAGGCGCGGTGGAACGAAGCGGTGCGCGTCACGCACATCGGCCCGCTTCTCAGCCGGCTTAAAAACGGCAGGCGTGAGATGGTCATGGAGCGCGGGGTGACGCTCTCCGGAGGGGAACGCCAGCTCTGCGCCTTTGCCCGGGCGCTCTACGCCGACCCATCGATCCTCGTGCTCGACGAAGCGACCTAGAATATCGACTCCGAAACCGAGCGCCTGATCCAGGACGCCCTGGAAAATCTCGTCCGCAACCGCACCTCCATCGTGGTGGCCCACCGGCTCTCGACCGTGCGCAATGCGGATAAGATCATCGTGATCGACAAGGGAACCATCGCCGAAGAGGGGGACCACGCGTCGCTCATTGGCCGGAAGGGACTTTACTATGAGCTTTATAAATTGCAGTTTGAGACGGTGTGAGAGAAATGCGTTCAATTTAGGTTACTACTCAGGTACCGAACCTGATAAATGGAGATCCCCCTTCATCCCCCCTTATTAAGGGGGGAGAGCCGAAGGCGGGGGGATTGGAAGTTTTGCTATTTTTTGTATCTGCCTGAGTAGAAACCCAATCATATGGAATCAATGAGGTTGTCTCATGAACTACTATGCAAAAATTATAAGATGCTCGGCCGACTTTGCCTAGATTGATTCTAACCTGAAAAAACTCCAATTACAGGTGAGATACTTTTTGGAGTAAGATCAACTGGCATAGTAACCATGCTCGTCTTTTTCTATGAAACAGTTCGTCTTAAACTGTTTTTTGCATATTTTTAAGATTTTTTATTTGGAATACTGCCCTTGAGCGGATTTCTTCACCGATTGGAAGAATCAAGACAAATATATTGTATGAGTTAGTGAAATAATGATACTTGAATGTTTGAGGATAAAAACTGCCCTCAAAGGGCATTAAGATTCCGTCTGCATGATTACTCTTCCTGGAAACAAAATCTCGAACAAATTCATATTCGATTCCACATGCGCCGCTCCATACTTTATCACCAAACGATTGCTTAAATGGTTCAGAAACGAAGTGATTTCTAATCTTGCAAGCATAATTGTCCTGATTTTTTGGGAGATCAAGTACTAGAAGGGAACACCGTTTATGAGAGTATTCAACATATCTTCTGATCGCGGCATGATGTGATGAGCCGAATTGCTGGCCTAATGCGATTGCAGAAGAAATAGATAGCGGCAAACTTTTAGCTTCTTCGGAAAATCTACTCTGCTGAAAAAGCATTGACGAGGCAAAATAGTTCGCCTCTTTCTCATACAAGTCTTTGACAGAAATATCTATTGTGACATTATCATCCTCTGATGCTTCATAAAGAGATGCTTGCCAAGGCAGGACATGATGGCCAGTTTCATGCAGTTTAATAAAATGCTGTCTTCCCGGAAGCAGGCTGAAATCAAGATAAATTATTCTTTTCCTCGGAATTGCGACTCCAAGCACTTTGTGTAATGCGCGTTTTAATAAAGATAGTTTATCAGTCCAAAATTTCGAATCGACCTTGCTTAAATCGACCTTTTGATCGACTTTAAGATTCGCGCATTGAATAATATCATCAATGGGAGTTGGAAATTTACCTAATGCCTTGCTAGCTTTTAGTAAATTGCTTGCAATCTTATCGATTTCATCCTTCGATTCGAAATTATGATGGTCATTCATTTCTGTTTCCTATTGCGTAGATATTGAAGATAAGATACGAGCTCTTCTTCTTCTTCACGACTAAGATTCCCTTGAGAAAAAAGCACGGCTCCTGCTAATGTCTTTGGTGTGTTTTCATCAGGTTTATCTTTGCGGTCAATATATCCTGCTTTTTCCATCACAAGTACAAAATCAATCTCGTATAATTTTGCAAGCTTATTTAAAAAATGTGGAGAAGGTTTTTTTACCTTATCATTCTCGAGCTGGCTTAAATATGCATTGGAGATTCCAGTGGCATCTTCAACATTACGGAGTGATAATTTCCGCACTTCTCTGGCTTCGCGAAGCTCGCTCCCAAGGGTGTTGTTTTTAGTAGTCATATTGAGTTGCTCCTTTAAAGAGGGTGGTCAGGCGTTTTTTTAGACGTGTAAAGCAAGGTGTTTATATCCCACAAGCCTGATTTTGTTTTTATGCTTCAATTGTGGTGGTACGTTTCTAAGTAAAATATACACAAAAAGCCAGCCAGAAACCAAGCGGAGTTTGCTGTAAAATGCATACGCTAATGATTGCTCGCTATTTGCTTGAAATACTAAGCTCCATTAATTATATTTAAGGCAGAGGGAAGAAAATCCTTCCCTGACGAAGTATCATAATACCCTTTTAGAAAAGGAGGATTACCCGAACTGGACCGTTAAGATTCGAGCATAGCTCGAAGTTTCCTGGAATGGGGGCTGACAGAATTGCCGGTACCCTGCAAGTTACTTTCACCTTTTAATGCATTAAAAGAGGTATCGTATGAGCAACAATTTAAAAATTTTTATCCATGGTTTGCCGGAGGGAGAACTTAAAGAAATTGAAGTTCCTGGGAGTGCTACAATTGAAAGGTTGCTGCGGGAGTTTCTCGCGCTCGACTCCAAGGATGTCGTGGTATTCCTTGAGGACAGTGACGAACCTTTAGGTGTCGAAGAAACTCTGGAATACCATAAGGTGAAACACCATGGTCACATCCACATCCACAAATGCAGGAAAGTAAATGTTATTGTTGCGTACGATGGCAAGAAGATCGAACGACATTTTTCCCCTCCTTCAAGGATTGTGAAAGTGCTGGAATGGTGCGTCGAAGAATTTCGTGTTCCAGACCACGAAAAACAGGAAATGCTGCTGAGGTTGAGCCCCGAAAGCGATCCACTTGGGAAGGAGACACGTATTGGCTCACTAGTGACTAGCGAAAAATGTGAAGTCATTCTACAGTTATTCCATGAGCACGAACGTGGGCCTAAATACCTCGTTGACATAGAAGGTAATGTCATTCAATGGGATCATTCCACAATTACGACGGAACAGATCATTAAACTAGGCGGATGGCCTGTTGATAAAGGGGCTATCGAGGTCAACCTCAAGGACAACACGGAGCGAAATCTTTCCCCCGGTGAAGTAGTCGAAATCAAACCTGGACATGCATTTTCAAAAAGAATACTCTTTAAACGCGGAAAGAATCGGGTATGACCAGAATAAACGATGAAATTACGTTGCTGCGGTCCGCGTTCCCAGATGCTGAACTTGAGGGCCAGTGGGTGCTTATAAAGAACTATCCTGTGCCACCAGAGCCCCGGTGGAGCCAGCCAATTATCAGCGTCTGCTTCCAGGTTCTGATTGGCTATCCCGGTACTCCCCCCTACGGCTTTTATGTGCCAAAGGGCCTAAAATGTAACGACACTTCTCCGTTGCGCTACACTGAAGTTATCAATACTAAACCGCCGTTTGCGGGAGAATGGGGATTTTTCTCCTGGCAGCATGATAACTCCTGGTTCGCGACAGACAAGGTTGAAACAGGATCGAATCTATTAAATTTTGCACGGTCATTTAGAGATCGGTTCCTGGAGGGGGTATGATAGGTCATCGGAACGTGATTGAACTGCCCCAAAAGATGTTCAACCGTCTCAAGAAGCATCTTCTTCCTCCTAGGTGTCGAGTCGAGGAGGCAGCATTTCTTTTTGCAGAGGTGTCAGAAACACCAACCATATTGGTTTTTTCCTTCCGGGATTGGTATGCCCTCACTCCTAAGGATTTCCTTGTTCAGACTAGTTATCACATCGAGCTAGTAGAGGATATGCGTCCAAGAATGATTAAAGCTGCTCATGACAGTCAATGTGCTTTGATTGAGGTCCACTCACATCTTTCAGACCCCGCCCGGTTTTCAAGTAGCGATATCGCTGGATTTCGAGAAGTCGTACCGCATGTCAGATGGCGGTTGGGAAATAGACCGTATGCTGCCATCGTACTGACCCGGGGCGGATTTGATGCATTGGTATGGCGTGAACAATCGGCGAATCCCGAGCGACTTACCGATCTAACCATTCGAGGGTCCCTCTTTAACCGGCACATTCTGCCAAGCTGCCTAACCCCCATCGAAAGGAAATTTATTATATGACAAGCAGATATGAGCGCCAAGAACGTCTATTCGGCGCAGAGGGGCAAGCCTTAATTCGTCAGTCCAGAGTGGGGGTTGTCGGTCTCGGTGGAATTGGATCGCACATTGCACAGCAGCTTTCGTATTTAGGCGTTGGTGCCTTGACGTTGGTGGACCCTGACACTCTTGACACTACTAACCTTAACCGAGTCGTAGGTGCCACCCAAACGGACGTTGGAAGCAAGAAAACGTCGATTGCGCACCGCCATATAAAATTCATAAATTCTGATATCATTGTTGCCGAGTTTCCCAACAATCTACTTACTGCTCCAGTACTCGCGAAACTTACTACTTGTACTCATATATTCGGATGCGTTGATAATGATGGTCCGAGGTTAGTCCTAAACGAATTGTGCGTGGCCTATGAGATTCCCTATTTTGATGTGGCCTCTGAAATTGTGAACGATGGTTCGGACTATGGCGGGCGCGTCTCGGTGATCTTTGATAAGGCGGGTTGTCTGTATTGCCGAGGTGAGATATCCACCGAAGAAGCCCGTGAGTATTTGGCTCCCTCTTCCACCAAGATTGATGTTGACAATGTGTATGGTGTCCATCGCCTCCATCTGCCGGACAGTGGCCCATCAGTAGTGTCAATTAATGGTACGGTGGCATCTCTTGCGGTCACAGAGTTCATGGTCACTGTCACCGGCCTTCGCCGACCGCATAGGGCACGGAATTATAACGGTAAAATGGCAATTGTGACTATACCGCCAGATAACATTTCAGCCAAGGCGGAACATTGTTACTACTGCAAGAGTATTCGTGGGATCAGGGAAAGAGCTAACCTTCAGAAGTATCTGCCATGCGAAGAGTAAAAATAAAGAACCTAGCAATGAACTACCCCGCAGCAGAGCTGCGAGGTATCTAAAACACCAAGTCAAAACCAAGAAAAAACAAAACCGAAGCAGAGCTGCGAGGAATTAGACCCAAGAGATAAAACACACAATGGGGAAAAAGGAGAATCCATAGAAATCTTTGACATTAAGATAGTATCAACAAATGTTAGTGAGACTTGTGGGAAGGAATAATATTGTTGATCGTTATCAAGATAAAGCGAGTTCATGCTATTAACTCGGGAGCTAATCATTTCTGATTGCAATATGACTCCAGAATTTTCTTATGTCAATATAATTGCGCCGTTAGTGCAAAAATCAGCGCAAAAAAAGCGCAATTTTGGCGTTTGCTGCGTTTTTTCGCGGTTTTCCTTGCGCCGCCAGCGCAAAAAAAGCGCAATTTTCGTTGAAGTCGCGCGTCGTACCGATTCGCTTACAAAATCGCGAAAACGCCACCTTCGCCAGTACCCAAAGCACGCGAAAACCGCACCGCATCAACCATCTCCTTCCCCCTGTCCGCGTAATGCTATTTTTTCCTATCCAACAGCACGGAGTTATTGTATATGCCGATGTACGAATTCTTTTGCAGTGAGTGCAACCGCATCTATACCTTCTATTCCCGCACGATCAATACGGAGAAGACCCCGCCATGTCCCACGTGTAATCGGCCCGACCTCAAACGCCTGATCTCCCGCTTTGCCGTGAAGAGCCGGTCGAAGGGAAGCGACGACGCCGGCGAAACCGGCGAAACGCCCGAACTGCCGATCGATTCGTCCCGCGTTGAACAGGCCATAGGGGCTCTGGCCTCCGAGGCCGAGGGCATCGATGAAAACAACCCCCGCCAGGCCGCAACCCTCATGCGCAGGTTTTCCGCCCTGGCAGGGCTGAAACTCGGGGATAAGATGGAGGACGCAATCGCGCGAATGGAGGCCGGGGAAGATCCCGCATCGCTCGAACAGGAGATGGGCGATCTTGATGAAGGCGATTTATTCACGTTCGACGGAAGCGCCTCTCCGGGACGCGCCACGCGGAATCGCGCCGCGCCAAGCCGGGATGAAACGCTCTACGAGATGTAACCGGAAAGGGTCAGATTTGCCGAAATCAACCAGACATCGCGAAAACCCGATTATCCCGATCGAGGGGGGCGTCACCGCCGCGGCCGGGTTTCGCGCGGGGAGCACCAGGGCGGGCATCAAAGCCTCGGGCGGCGAAGACCTGGCGCTTCTGTCAAGCGACTTCGATAGCGCCG